>Ga0210057_1000053_pt1 | contig 250274 bp, 218 predicted proteins | sample CryGeyCG2114_010_2_FD_183968 | JGI IMG/M metagenome (GOLD analysis project Ga0210057, IMG submission 183968) | Groundwater microbial communities from aquifer - Crystal Geyser CG10_big_fil_rev_8/21/14_0.10 (SPAdes) (version 2) | ecosystem: Environmental > Aquatic > Deep subsurface > Groundwater...
CGTTTTGCATTTAAATTCCCACTCAACTTCCCCCCTTGGAAAATCGGCATACTTAAATCTCCCCCCAAAGCCCAGGTCTTACTCGCTAAAGAGAAGAGATTTTTCAACATAAGCGATTGAAGTCCACCGTCACCCACAAGCGTAAATGTGGGGAAAAATTCAGCCACTGCCACGCCAATATTTGCTGTAGCTGCAGCTAAGTTTCGTTCTTGTGCACGAATATCGGGTCTTCTTCTAAGAAGATCTGAACGTAGCCCAACGGCTACAACTTTTGGGATTTCAGGTAAACTCTGCGGCACATTCAGTTCATTAAAAAGCGTTTCAGGCACCTCTCCGATTAGAACTGAAAGGGTAAAGATTCTTTGATGCAATTGCGCGAGCACGTTGGGCAGTTTCGCCCTTTCTAAAGAAAGGGTAGCTTGGATATTTTCCTCATCGAGCCCATTGACATAACCTGCCTTAAATTGTCTATGAACTAAAGCGGATTTTTTCTCTAATAGATCGATGTTTTCCTTGAGCAAACTCTCTTGTCTTTGAAAGCTTCTAAGCTCGATGTAATTGCGCGCGATTTCAGCCATTACAGAGAGGAGTGTATCGTTTTTTTCCTCAATGCTCCGACCGATCAACGCATCGGCAGCTTCCACCGTTCTTCTTGTCTTCCCAAAGAGATCAATTTCCCAAGAGGCGTCGAAGAGAGCGTTGTAGAGATTTTGAGTTTGAGGGACTTGTAAGTCAAAGGGAAGTCCGCTTAACGTCGAAGTCGTCCCTGGAACGCTCCCCACACTAGGTCCAATTGCAAAAAGGGGTCCATTTTTACTAAAATAGGTCCTAGTTGCATTCACATCTGCACCAATTTTTGGATAAAATGAAGAGGCCGCCATTTGTCTCAAAGCGCGGGCCTGTAAGATATTCGACTCAGCTTCTAACACGTCGTTATTATATTCGGCAGCCATTGCGATGTATTTATTTAAAAGAGGGTCATTAAACTCCTTCCACCACTCAACAAGAGGAGCTGTTTCATCTACTTCCTCATTCGAGACTGTCCACACGTCTGAAATATTGTTCTCAGGCGCTATATAATTGGGCCCTACAGCACAGCTCGATAATAAAATGAAAAACATCCAGTGGGATTTTTTCATTGGATTCTCCTTCGGAAAAACAGACCGGCGCCTACAACATTAAAAACTCCGATGAGCAAAATGGGCCAAAGGTTTTCGAAGACAATTCGAGCTGGGAGAGCTTTAAGAAATAGCCCCTTAGAAATGATGAGCATAAACTTCAAATTAATGAGGTTTGTAACTGGTTGCAACCAGGTGGGCATATTTTCTACTGGGGTTGCAAAACCAGACAAGAGCACAGTTGGCAGCATAAAGATGAACGTGCCGAGCATCGCTTGCTGCTGCGTTGAACAGATTGATGAGATAAAAAGGCCCACTCCACTCATAGAGCTTACAAAAACAAAAAGGCTTAAGAAATATAAGAATAGCGATCCGGTAAAAGGGACTCCAAGAACAAGTGTACCAACTGTGAGCATGAGCGCCCCTTCAAATAAACCAACCAATATCCCAGGAATAATCTTTCCAATGACAATCTGTACAGGAATTAATGGAGAAACTAAGAGCTGATCAAAAGTTCCCAGCTCACGCTCCCTTGCAACCGATTGAGTTGTAACAACAAGGCAAGTCAACATGGCTAAAATAGCTACCAAACAGGGGATATTATACCAAAAATAGATCCGATTTGGATTAAACCAGGTGCGAGGGACCAGATCGACCTTTTGGACGACCCTGCCAACCGTTGCCGTATAGTCGTTATTGTACCTGTTAATGAGCTCACCCGCATAACCTGCTAAAATTTGTGCTGTATTCGTTTTTCTCCCATCACAAATCAATTGCACAGTAGAGGGCTTTCCCGCATCGAGGTTACGAGAAAACTGCTCATCAATTGAAACGACCATAATCCCTTTTTGGTTATCGAGAAAAGGGGCAATTTGTTCCACAGATTTTAAAAAAGTGATCTTCTTATTGAACGTTTTACTTCCATAAAATCTCTCAACTAACTCAAATCCTTGCTCTCCAGAATCGCGATTTAAGATCCCAATTGGGACATCTTTCACATCGAGAGTTGCCGCAAAGGTAAAAATAAAAAGCTGAAAAAGAGGAGGCACCAAAATAGCAATGCGCACCTTTGTATCACGCAAAACAGCAAGCAACTCCTTGTAAACTAACGAGAGAATTTGATTCAATCTAACCTCTTCACTGTTTTACGCATCGTAATCACCAAAAAGACAACCCCAATAATTACAATGGGGACCATATCATACAAAATTAATCGCCAAACATTTCCGACTAAAAACAAGGTCTGTAAACTTTGTACAAAGTATTTAGCCGGGATGATATAGGTGATCATCTGAATCCACTTTGGCATGCTCTCAATTTCAAAAAGAAACCCGGACAAGATATAGGCGGGTAAAAATGCTGAAATCAAGGTGATTTGATAAGCAAAAACCTGGTTTTTTGTTAAAGTGGAGATCATTAAGCCAAAGCTAAGAGAGCAAAATAAAAATAGAGCGGAGACCAAAGTGAGAAGAAGGAGCGATCCTCTTAAGGGGACGTCATAGAAAACAGTAGATGCAAACACACAAATGGCCATAGAAAGCATCCCTGAGAAAAAATAAGGGATAATTTTCGAAATCACAAGTTCATTAGGACTCACTGTCGTTGCCATCAGCGATTCCATCGTCCCTCGCTCCCACTCTCTAGCAACAACAAGCGCCGTTAAAAGAGCGCCCGTAAGAGTCATGATGATCGCTAAAGAGCCCGAGAGGAGAAAATAGTGACTTTCCAACTGCTCGTTATACCAAAATCGAGGTTCGACAGAAACAATGGGAGCCTCCTCAGATAACCCTTCTGTGATTGCCTGTTGAACTCTCCAGTTTTGAATCACACCTTCTGCATAGTTTTGGACAAAATTTGCCGTATTCGTCTCACTCCCATCGGCTATGACTTGAATGGGAGCTATCTTATCGGGCCTATTGCGAAACTGCGTAAAATAGGATGGGACAACAAACATCCCCCGAATATCTCCCCGCTCCAGATCCCCAACTAGCTCTCTTCTATCTCTTGCAATTTTTACATCAAAGTAGCGAGATGCCTGCAATGACTCTGCAAAGCTTTGGGCGTCAGGCGATGTGTCTTCTAAAACAAGACCCACTCTTAGATGGTTCAAATCTAAAGAGACTCCCGACCCATATAAAAAAACGAGAAGGATAGGAAAGAAAATTGTGATCAAAAGACTGCTGGGATCTCGAATGATCTGCCAAAATTCTTTGATCATTAAAGCTCTCATCCGACGCATGCGTCCTTGCCTATTTTGCATCAGCACTCTCTACCACCTGGATAAATACATCTTCCAAAGAGGGGTTCATATTTTGAGGAGATTGAATCTGTTCTTTCAGAGCATTTGGCGTGTCTAACTTAATCAGTTTCCCCTGATAAACTAAGGCAACGCGATCACAATACTCAGCTTCATCCATAAAATGCGTTGTGATCATGATCGTCACACCTTTTCGCACCAACCCGTTGATGTGATCCCAAAACTCTCTCCGAGTAATGGGGTCTACGCCCGATGTGGGCTCATCGAGAAACAAAACTTCTGGGTTATGCATACAACAGCAAGCCAAACTAAGTCTTTGCTTAAAGCCTAAGGGCAATTCTTCAGCTGAGCGAGAGAGGTAAGGCTCTAAATTAAAGATCTGGATCATCTCCTCGAGAGCGGATTTTTTCTCGTCCCCTTTTAAATTATAGATCCCAGCGAAGAAATTTAGATTTTGCTCTACACTCAAGCTCCCGTAGAGTGAAAACTTCTGAGCCATGTAACCAATCCGAGATCTTGCAACTGCAGGAGCTTTTTCTAAATCAAACCCATTGACAATCGCTTTGCCGGATGTTGGATGTAAAAGGCCACAAAGCATTCTAAAAGTAGTCGTTTTTCCCGCCCCATTCGGCCCTAAAAGACCAAAAATCTCCCCCTTTTTAACTTCTAAAGAGATCTGATCTACAGCTGTAAACGCTCCAAATTTTTTGGTCAGATTTTCAGCCAGAATCGAACTTTGAACCGCCTCGCTTACCTCAGGAGCCCTTTCGGCAAGCTTTGATTTTCCACCAGGGCCTCCTCCTAAAATATCGACGAATGCATCCTCAAAGCGAGGAACGCTTTTTTCCATTTTCAAGTTGGGAAGTTGAGGGGAATCTTTTCGCATCACAATGCGCAAATCGCTCCCTTGAATCACACCATCCATGACTCCCTCTTCACTGAGCAAATCAAACAAAAGTTTTCTCCGATCACCCTCAATTTGATTCACATTCCAAACTCTTCCCTCCATTTTAGATGTGAGAGCCTTAGGATCTCCGTTATAGAGAAGTTCTCCTTGATTGAGCAAAAGAACCTGGTTACATTTTTCTGCTTCATCGAGATAAGCGGTGCTCCAAACAACAGAAATCCCCTCCTCAAGAAGCGATCCAACCATCTTCCAAAGCTCCCGTCTTGAAATCGGATCGACACCAACACTCGGTTCGTCAAGCAGAAGAAGCTCTGGTTTTTTGATTAACGCGCAAGCAAGACCTAACTTTTGTTTCATCCCACCTGACAGTTTCCCGGCTAAGCGATCGGTAAAAGCGTTAAGTCCTGTAAAATGGAGCAGCTTTTCAAAAACCTCTTTTCTCGACTCTGCTTCAACGCCTCTTAAATCGGCATAAAGATTGAGATTTTGCTCTACAGTTAAATCCTCATAAAGACCAAATTTTTGAGGCATATACCCTGTAAAATAGCGAACCGCTTCCGCATCTCTAACAGAATCTTTTTCAGCGATGGTGATCGAGCCTTGTGTTGGAGATAAAAGTCCTGCAATCATCCGCAAAAGTGTCGTTTTTCCCGAGCCATCGGGACCAACGAGACCGGTGATTTGCCCTTTTTGAATCGATGCCGTGATGTTTTTTAAAGCGTCAGACAGCTTAGGATTGAATGATTTGCTGAGCCCTTGGATCTCAATCATCAGCTCCATCACCTTTTGAGCTTGAGTTTCACCGTAACAGGCATTCCTTGAACAAGGCCTCGATCAGGATTTTCAACATAAACGCGCAAGCGATAAACAAGATCGGTTCGTAGCTCTAAAGTTTGCACAGTCTTTGGGGTAAATTCAGCAACCGGAGAGATAAATCCCACTGTGCCGTTGTATTTACGTCCATTGTCTGTAAAAACCTCAGCGCTCATCCCGTAGTAAACGTCTCCGAGATAAGGCTCGTCGACAAAAGCACGTATCCAGACGGGATCACTGATCGATAACGTGTAAACGGGATCAGCAGGATTCACCACAGTACCCGGTTCTCGAATACGAGTTAAAATAATCCCTTCTGTCGGAGCGTAGGCTTTCGTATATTCTATATTGTCCTTAGCAACGACCACGGCAGCTTCAGCTTGCGCCAAATTTGCCCTTAATTGATCACGACTTGACGTAGCATTGTCCAAGTCTTCTTGAGAAACAGCTCCAATATCGATCAATTCTAAACGTCGATTTAAAAGAGTCTGCGCATTGTCCAAACTGGCCCAAATTGCGCCCACATTAGCTACGGCCTCCTGCAGCTGGCTATCATAAGGAGTTGAATCCAATGTGCACATCAAATCGCCAGGTCGAACTCGATCCCCTTCTTCAAAAAGTAACTGACTGACCTGCCCACTTACACGAAATCCTATATCGACTTGACGCACATCCACATTGCCAAAAAGAGTGATCTCATTTCGATCGTCGCCATCTGATCGGACATAAAGGATTGCTAAAGCAATGATTAGCGCTCCCAAACAGATGCTTATAGCGATGGTTAAACTATTTTTTTTCATACTACCTATTATAACGAACATGTAGCTCTATATAAAAAAAAATGCAATAGAATTGGATTCACATCACATAGATATGCGTGTATACTACCCTCAATTGATATGCTGCCTAAAGATCCAAATGGATGTCCTTACCTTCAATTAGCCCCTATGGAAGGGGTTGGTGATGCCTGCTTTCGTAAAGCAATCGGCACCGTTGGCGGCTTTGATGAGGCTGTTCGAGATTTTCTTCGCATTCCAACAAATGCCCACATCAAATCGATTGTGAAAGGGTATAACTCAGAGGAATTAGCCCCAATCCCACTTGCTGCCCAAATTATGGGATCCGACACCGATTTAATGGCTGAAGCTGCCCAAGAACTCGTTCAAAAAGGGGCCAAACGGATCGATGTGAATTGTGGGTGTCCGTCCAACACTGTAACTGGCAAAGGGGCCGGTTCGAGCCTTTTAAAAGAGCCGAAATTCTTGTACGAAGTTGCAAAATCGGTCGTCGATGCAGTCTCTATTCCTGTAACCGTCAAAATGCGCTCCGGATTCGATGATATTTCCCTTTTCAAGGAAAACCTTTTAGCTGTGCAAGAAAGCGGTGCAAAATATGTCACACTTCACCCAAGGACAAAGGTCGAAGGATATACACCACCTGCTAGATGGGACCTCATCCATCAGGCAAAAACTTTGTTAAAGATCCCTGTTGTTGGCAATGGAGATATTTTAAACGTTCAAAATGCACTCGATATGATGAAACAAACAGGTTGTGATGCGCTCATGATTGGACGCGGGAGCGTGATCAATCCATTTATTTTCCATCAAATCCGCGCCCACTTTGCTAAAACCACGTATAAGCCAACGCAAGATGATCTCATGAAATATCTAAGTGTATATTTAGCAAATATGGCCCAAGAAATGCCCGTGCAACTCCAAGTAAACAAACTTAAGCAACTACTCGGTTTTCTTTTCAAAAGGAGTGCAAAACTTTTAGAAAGCCGCATTCTTATTTTAAGATCGAGCCATCCAAACCCAAATTCCCTTTTAGAATATGCAAAAACATTTCTTATCAATTAAAGGTCGGAAGCGACCTTAAATTTGAGCTAGATGCAATTCGATTACGATCGATGAACAAGAGGGATTATCCATTTAAAACCACTTAAAATGATAATCAAACTCGAAATAGCGATAATCAGTCCTATTTTACTCATATCGACCATTTTAAGCGTGCCACAAGAATAAGTCATCGCGTTAGGCGGAGTTGAAACTGGTAGGATCATTGATAAAGAACATGAAAACGCTACAGGAATCGCAATCAATCTAGGATCGACAACAGCCGCCCCTATAGCAATAGGGAGCAAAAGATTTGCAGTCGCTGTGTTACTAATAAATGTAGATAAAAACATTGCGAGCAAACAAAAAACGGCGATAATTATAAATTCCTGGGAAATATCAACTGAAGAGAACATAGGAATGAGTACGTGACTCTTTTCAATAGCAGTCCCAATTGCAAGCCCTCCCCACATTAAAATCAAAATGTCCCAGTCGATTTTTTTTAAGTCTTCAACACCGATTAACCGAAGAGAGGCAAATACCCCAACACCAGCAAGAGCAACCCAAGTTTCAGAAATTCCATGCCACCCACCAGAAAGCCAAAAGAAAATCATCAGAAGAGCAATCCCCCCAGTTTTTAACCCTTCATGACTTAATGAAGAGGGAAAACCAATTGCTTTGCCAATTGTTTTGCTTTTCAAAGGAAAAAAAAGAACAAGCAGAAAAAAGACGAAAGCCAAAATGAGAATAACCAACGGAATCGCAATATACATCCATCCTATAAAATCAATATTGATTCCATATTCATTTAAAATACCTAAGGCAATCGCATTTGGAGGAGATCCTATCGGAGTTCCCATCCCTCCAATGTTGCATCCAAAAGCAATTGCTAAGGGAAGAGACTTCCGTAAAGAGTCCTCTTTAGCGAGATTTTGGAAAAGAGGCTTACAAACCGCTAACATCATCGCGGCAGCTGCCGTATTTGAAATCCACAGTGAAAAAAATGCGCTCGTGAAAAGGATACCCCCCAAAACAGCATAGGAACCATCTCCCACTAAATACATCATTTTTGATAAGACAAATTCATCAACTCGATGTTTCCTTAAAGCTGCCGCAAGGACAAATCCCCCAAAAAAAAGTAAAATAAGAGGGTTGGAAAAACTAGAGAAAAATAGCTCGTACTGCCTCACACCTTCAGAATCAATGAAAAAAAACGAGAGAAAAACAATAACCAATAAAGAGGTTGCATACAGTGGTGCAGCCTCAAATGCCCAGAAAAAAACCGCAAAAACAAACACTGAAATAACACGTTTTCCTACTTCTGAAATCTCTGGAGGAAGAAGAAAATACGTAAGAAATGATAAAATAAGAAAAAAAAGGGGTAGCCATTTTCTATTTATAATCATAAATCTCATAAAATTTTTTCACTTTCTTCGTTTCGCTATTTTTCTCTATACTCTTTACACTTATTTTCTGAAAGAAATCACTTCTTAAAACATTTTTCTTATCTATTTTTGCAAAAAAATCTTGCGCGAATTCAAAAAAGATTTTACACCAACTAGTAGAAGATTTGGAAATGAACCATTCCTAATCGGTGAAAACAAGGAAAGAAATATGGCAGTCAAAAGAAAAGCAAAAAAAGTTGCTAAAGCAAGAAGCAAAACTAAAGCTAAAGCAAAACCGAAAGTAAAAAAAGCAGCTAGACCAAAAACAAAAAGAACATCGGGATTGACTCAGCTCAACTACTCGCTGTCTCCAGCGCTTGCAGAGATCGTAGGTGCAAAAAAATCAACACGTCCTCAAGTTGTAAAAAAATTGTGGGTCTACATTAAAGCCAAAAAACTCCAAGATGCTAAAAACAAGCGCCTCATTTGCCCAGACAAAAAGCTTGCTGAAGTATTGGGCAGCAAACCAATCGATATGCTTAAAATGGCAGGAGCCATCAGCAAGCATCTTAAGAAAATTTAAGTTGTTTCTCTCTTAAAGAAACTGGCCGAGATGAAAATCTCGGTCTTTTTTTTGTCCAAAAAAAAACCCCCACTTCTATTCAGTGAGGGCTATCGATAAATAACTAATCAAGACAACAATTACAGAACTTCGGCTGCAATTGATGCGAGCTCTGAGCGCTCTGTCCTTTCTAAGAACATATGACCATAAATCGCATGTTTCTTGAAGCGGTTGACAATGTAAGTCAAACCGTTTGAATCTTGATCAAGATAAGGATTATCAATCTGAGTTGCATCACCCGTTAAGATGACTTTTGTCCCCTTACCCGCTCTGGATATAATCGTCTTGACTTCATGCGGCGTTAAGTTTTGCGCCTCATCGATGATCATATACATCTTTGGTAAAGATCTTCCCCGAATATAGGTGACAGCTTCCATTTCGATTTTCTTACTTTCCATAATAAACTCTAACGTAGCAGCTCCATTGCCTTCACCACTTGTTGTGGAGCAAAGAAACTCTAAGTTATCATAAATTGGCTGCATCCAATGATAGAGCTTTTCCTCTTTTGTCCCAGGAAGATATCCGATATCTTTACCAAGCGGTACAATCGGTCTTGAGATCAAAATTCGAGAATACGTGTTTTCATCAAACACTTTGCGCATCCCACAAGCTAACGCCATTAACGTTTTGCCAGTACCAGCTGGACCAATTAAGGTAACCAATTGGATATCATCTCGCATGAGTAGATCAATGGCACAACGCTGCTCTACGTTGAGAGGCTGAATCCCCCAAATATCTCGAGTAATTGGAAGAAGTGGCTCTAATTTGTTTAACTTAGTGCTATACTTACAAACAGCTGACGATTTTTCAGGCGATGCTAAAAGAGCATATTCATTCGGACGGAAATTTCCATCAGTTACAGGTACAGTTCCATCTTTGTAAAAAAGATCGATATCTCTTTTCTGCACTTCTAACTTCCGAAACCCTTTATAGATCTCTTGGTAAGATGCCTTGAGATTTTCGTAGTCCTCTGACTCCAAATCCATCGCTTCTGCTTTGACCCGAGTGACAAAGTCCTTCGAAACAATAACAACAGATTCACCTTTAGATTTTAAAAGATAGGCAATGAGTAGAAATTTGTTTGAGCTCCGATCCATGGGTAGAGGAAAGCCCTCAACCCTTTCTGGCTTGGCATCTAAATAGATCCGAACCTTAGGTCCCTCTGGTATGACGATCCCTTTATGCAAGTCTCCCGTCTTATCAGCCTTTAATGAGTCGATATACCGAATCACTTCCCGAGAATTTTTTCCAGATTCGTCTGAATAGCGTTTCAAACTATCTAGTTCCTCAAGAACTGTAAGCGGTATCACCACATCATTATCTTGAAATTTCTGGATCGCTGTTGGATCGTGAATGAGTACATTCGTATCAATTACAAAAGTTTTTCGAGACACTTTTTTTCCCTCTGAGAGACCTTCTTCATTGTTTCGGTTTGGCTTTTGAGCCACTATCATCAGACACCTCTATTAATATTCTTTCTTAAAAAAATTTAGATTCTGCGTGCCCATCTACCAAGCAACTTGTCTGGCTATTCTGTAGATGCTCACTCGGGCGAGCCAACCTCCTTTGCACCAAATTTCACCTTATAGGACTTCATGCCAACGATTGCAAGAATTTGTTTTACACTACTAATAGTCAGTATGTTGCACACATCATAAGCAGACAGGCGGTCAGACTGCTAATTCCTGCTTGACGAATCGGAAGGGGTCAGGTATAATAAAACTAAAATTATGAGTGGATAGTTATGAAGATCACATCCAATATATTAAGCATACCTCCTTATATTTCAACAACTTGGAATAACATCTCATCTCTTCACGTCCGAGAAGAGAGGGGCTCTTATACCCTTATCGTCCTCCTCCAAAATGGGGTTCAAGCAGAGGTTCCAAGACTTGATAAAAGGACAGTCACTGAGATTTTTGAGGCGCACGCAAGATCAGCTGAAGAGAGCGTAGCATCCAAAACTTCGAGCCCCTCTGAAGGCCCCCTAAACTTAAGCCTTCTCACAAACTCTGACAATCCATTTACATCTCTCGGAGCTTCGATGGAGCACAACCCTGAACAAGCAGGGCTCCCCCCTCTTCCTCCTGCGATTTTGAAAAAAATCACGATGGTTGCTCGCGCGTTTGGTTTGGATGATACATCCCAACTTGCAAAAGCAGAGCCTCACTGCAACTGTGTGTATTGCCAAGTCATTAGATCGCTCCAGGGTTTAGACCCCGCCGAAGAACTTATCGAAGAAGTAAGCGATGAAGACCTAAAATTTAAAAACTGGGAAGTTGCGCAAACAGATAAAAAACTCTACATTGTTACAAATCTATTAGACAAAAACGAACAGTATAACGTCTTTCTTGGCGAGCCTCTTGGCTGTACATGTGGATCCAAAAACTGCGAACATATCCGCGCAGTTTTAGACACCTAGAGACAAATTCTCGGCTACATTCAAACTACTCAGTTTACCGAATGTAGCCGCTCATTAATAATTGAATTCACAAAAAACTTGCCGTATATACACTTTAGCGAATAGTATTTTGCTTAACTGTGTTTGGAGTATCATCATGTTGTCACGCGTAATTTGTCTTCTCTCAATTGCTACATTTAGTTTTGCACCACCTATAGAGGCTGCACAAACTTCAGGGAAAAAAGCGGAAAGCTTTAAACCGTTTACCGGGAAAATCACTGCAAACAAAGTGCGCATCCGAGCCAAGGGCGATCTCGACAGTCCAATCGTGCGTCAAATGAATAAAAACGACATGCTACTCGTTGTCGGCGAAGATGGGGATTTTTTTGCAATTGAACCACTCAAAGACACTAAAGCGTACATCTTCCGAAGCTACATTCTCGACAATATTGTAGAAGCAAACAGAGTTAACGTCCGATTAGAGCCGCATATCGACGCCCCCATTATCGGACAACTACAGGCGGGTGACAAAGTCGAAGGGACAGTCTGCTCAATCAACCATAAATGGCTTGAAATTGCCCCCCCAAAAACAAGTCGCTTTTACGTTGCAAAAGATTACGTTGCGCAAGCAGGTGGACCTGAGCTCTTAGCTCAAATAGAGAGAAAAAAACACCAAGTTGAAGAGCTTTTGACCTCTGCATATATAAATGCCGAAGCTGAGTGCAAAAAAAACTACGAAGAGATGGCGCCTCAACACGCAATCGAGCAGTTTCAGGCGATCATCCGCAATTACTCTGAATTTCCCGATGCAATCACTCAAGCAAAAGAGGGACTCTCTCTATTAAAAGAGACCTACATTAACAAAAAAATTGCCTTTCTCGAATCTAAAGCAGATCTATCTTCAACAGCTAAAGAAGAATTAAGAGCGAAACACATTGCCGAATCCCCAGAACTCTATGAACAAGGCGTTGCAAAAGTTGACCCAACGATCTGGAGCAAAAGAAGTCAGAAAAAAGACAATCTCGGCTTTTGGGATACACTTGAAGAATCGCTTTATTTAAGCTGGACCGCTTTCCACGCTGGCAAAACGTTTGATGACTACTATTACGAGCAAAAAGCAAATGCATCTGTGTTAACAGGTACAATTGAGCGCTATACATATGATGTGCGAAATAAGCCAGGCGACTTCATTCTCCGTGGAGTTGAAGATGCACCTGTTGCGTATCTGTACAGCACACAAATTGATCTCGATCAGTTCGCAGGAAAAACTGTGACTCTCTTGGCAGCGCCAAGACCGAACAATCACTTTGCATTCCCTGCCTACTACGTCTTTAGCGTAGAATAGATCCCATCTTAGATCGCGGGGAAATCACCTCCCCGCGCTCCCTTTTCTCCTACAGGAAACAGCGCCATGGAACTTAGACAGTGGGCAATACGTATTTTGTCCGCCGACACCTTAGAAGAAAAACTCTTTTGCCCCGACCATCTATCCGATGACTCGCCTGGCGAGCCGCTAACCTTCAACGAGCCCATCAGACCCATTGGCATGGGGTTTAATAAACGGACAAAAGAGCAAAAACTCCCCCATTTTCAAAACCTAAACAGCGAAGATAATCGAGCCGTTTGTCTTCACCGCTTTGCCGGGCACGAATTATTGGCAGTTGAGATCATGGCTCATGCACTTACCGCCTTTCCAGATGCCCCCAAAGCATTTCGAAAAGGAATTGCCCATACGTTGAAAGAAGAGCAAGGACACGTATTGCTCTACATGAAAAGGATGGAGGAAATGGGTCTTAAATTTGGCGAGCTTCCCCTCTTTAAGCATTTTTGGAACCATGTCCCCTATCTTACCTCACCCATAAGATATGTCAGTGTAATGAGCCTCACCTTCGAGATGGCCAATCTTGACTTTGCCCCCTTATATGGAAGATCTTTTGCTGGATTCGGCGATAACAAGAGCGCAACCCTCATGGCCCAAATCCTTAAAGATGAGATTAATCACGTCTCCTTTGGCTATAGTTGGCTCAATAAATTCAAAGGGGAAAATAGCGCTTGGGATAGTTGGATCTCAAGCCTACATCCAAAACTTAGCCCAAAACGAGCCAAAGGCTTTACCGTTTTTGAAGAAAATCGGAAAAAAGCATCTATTCCCGACGAATGGATTGAAAAGATCAAGCTTCTATAGTACAATTGTTCTCCTAATTATGGAGAATTTTTAATGTTAAAAAACATTTTATCCTGTCTCTCTAAAAAAGAATCAGATAATTCACAAGAAATAATAAAATCATACCAAAATCATGCAGATTATCTGATTAAGAACATAGATGCTTTATCAATCCCCAAAATATTAGCAAAAAAAATCGAACTTGAAGAAGATTATCTAAAATTACAAAAATCGGGAAGTTTATCTGTAGAGACTCTATATCAATTCTCTAAAATTACGAATTTAGTAGCAAAAAGGCTAAAGCCTTAGATTTCATCTACAAGCTGAACTTCGCGGGCTTTTTTCTCAACACCTTGTAATTCGGGGAGCTCTTTGAGCAAAGAGCCACTCTCTTTAAGCTTTTTTGCGCTTACTAAAACTCTCGATTCTAAAGACGCCACACTTTGGTTGTAGCTATCCACAGCCGTGTTTAAGGACCTACCCACCCTATTCCAATGATCACAGACTATTCCGATCCGATCATAGAGCTCTTGTCCAACTCGAGCAATTTCTCGCGCACTTTTAGAAAGACTCTCTTGCTTCCACCCATGGGCTACGGCTCTTAAGATCGCAATTAGCGTAGTAGGTGTTGCAATAATGATGTTTTGATCCGCCCCAATTTCAATCAGCGTTGGATCTGCCTGAAGCGCTGCACTAAAAAAAGCCTCTGCAGGCAAGAATAGAACTACATATTCTGGATCTGTATCGACCTCTTTCCAATATTGTTTAGAAGAAAGATCCTTCATATGCTTGCGAAGCGCTACCGCATGTTCTTGGAGCTTTTTCTTTCTCAATGTCTCATCGCCCGCATCTGCTGCATCGAGATAGGCGTTAAGTGGTGTTTTCGCATCGATAGCAATGCATCTTTGCCCTGGAAGGCGGACAATAACATCGGGTCTCAAGGCCCCTTTTTCTGATCCAAAGGTTTTTTGCTCATAAAAATCGCAATGATTGATCATTCCAGCAAGCTCGACGACACGTTTGAGGTGCACCTCTCCCCACGAGCCCCGAATTTGCGGCGAACGCAATGCTTGAACAAGACGAGTTGTTTCAGTCCGAAGCTCTTTTTCTGAAAGGACAAGACTTTCGATCTGTTTAGACAAGGCGCCATAGGCCCCAACGCGCACTTTTTCAAGTTCTCTTTGATGTTCTCCCAAGGACTTCATCGATTCTCGAAGTGGCTGCATAGTCGCATCGGCAAGATTTAAAAACTGCTTGCCACTTTGCTCTAACACATCAAAGGAGAGCGCTTTAAACGAATCTTGCATCTGCTTTTGGGTCATTTCGACTTTTTTTTGCATCGAATACCAAAGAGCACCAAATCCTCCGAACAAAACTAATATGGCTAAAAATGTCATTCGCTATCAAAGTCATCGGGTTCAGGCTCAAAATCTTCCAAGGTCTTCGACTTTTTCCCGGCAAGGAGGCGAATACAAGACAAAGTAAGAGCCAAAAGAACATAACTCCAAGAAAATAGAACCAAAATCTCAGCAAAGAAGTAGAGGATCCCATAGAGGACGAAGACAGCCACTACAACGGATAAAAATGCGAGATGAAACGAAGGGATCTTAAAATGTAACACTTTCATACTTGGGAATTTCAACCTACAGACCATTAGGTATCCCAAAATAATCATGATGCTCGACAAGATAATCGCCCGATTCTGATTCGAAAGATCGACCCATTTTTGAAAAAATGGAGAAAGGAAAAATAGGTTCGCTGAAACAGCAGCCGCGGCAGCAGATGGGATTGGAAGCCCTGTAAAATTCTTCTTCTGCGCGGCTTGTAGCTCTACATTCCCCTTAGCTTCAGAAGATTTCACACTAAATCTGACAAGGCGCAGTACCCCGCAAAGAGAGAAGACCATAGCACCTGTTGCTCCGAAAAAAGAAAGAAAACTCCCCTGCTCTAAACAAAGCATTTTCAACATAAGAACAGACGGCGCTACACCAAATGAAATCGCATCTGCCAAAGAATCAAAGACAAAACCGAATTCACTCTCGGCATGAATCGCTCGAGCAAGAGCGCCATCAACAAAATCGGCAAAGGCCGCAACCAACAGCAATATCGCCGAAGTCCTTACAACTTCGTAGTCTCCGCAACCAGGCTCCAACATATTGATCTTAAAAATCACAAATAATCCGCAGGCAAGACCAAACGCTGTGACAATATTTGGAACTAAATAGACTCGTTTCATATCTTCAAAATACCATATCCAAAGATTCTGGAGCAATTTTATAAAAATCGCCTTCAAAGAGCTTAAAAATTCACCCGTTCTACAACTTCTCTATGGAGCAAAAAATTTTCTTTTTATTTTATAGACACGAAAGTGCAAACTACAATATATAGTGTATAGAAGGTGGCACGGTCTACTAGATATGGTAGATGCAGCCGAAATAGATAAAATAAAGGAAAGCCCTTAAAAGGGGTTTTTTTCATTTAAATACATCTTAGTTAAGGGCGATTATGAAAAGACAAACAACTCATGATACAACGACCTCATTTTTAGAAGAGGCTCCAAAATCTGGTGGCTCTAAAAAAGGGGCGGCTAAAGAACTTCAGTTTACAGTCGTAAAGCGCAACGGAACTTTGGTCCCTTTCCGCAGAGACCGGATTCTCCATGCAATTGAATCGGCATTTCGCGATACAAAACAAAATGAAGCGCTAGACTCTGAGCAGCAACAAATTGTGAGCCGTATTACAGATATCGTCGTAAAGCAGGTCCTAGGTCTTGCTACGAAAGGAGCCTGCTTAACTGTTGAAGGGATCCAAGATGTTGTAGAAGTATGTCTCATGAAAAATGGACACCACGACGTAGCCCGCGACTATATTATCTATAGAGACAGCCGCAAAGCAAAGCGCGAAGGCTCTCCACAAAACCTCAAAATTTACAGAAAAGACAAAACAACGCCCACCCGCTTCAATCCAATGAGAATTGCATCTTCTATTGAACGGGCCTTCCGTAGAGCGCGTAAAATTGAAGAACAAACAACGGATGAAGTAATCGCTGCCGTAAATATCCTCACACAAAAAATTGTTGGTGAAGTAGCAGATCTTGCGGCCAAAGGAGATCTACTCTATATCGATATGATCGAAGACCGCATCGAAAGAGAGTTAATGGGTGAAAAGTATTTTGATGTTGCGAAAAACTACATCCTCTATCGAGCGATAAAAACACAAAGCGAAGAGCCGCTACATTCGACCCATGATGAAAATGCACCTGTAAGACAGTTTGAAATCACCACACTCGATAGCGGAAAAATCACCATTACAGAAGTCATGCTCCGCAATAAACTTGCCTATGCATGTAGAGGACTTGAAAATCTCGTTTCTGTCGATCAGTTATTAGAGACGGCTATCTCTCAATTTTATGTTGGGATGAAAGAGCAAGAAGTGGATCTTGCCAACATTTTTTCTGCCAAATCAAAGATTGAAATTGAGCCTGCCTATTCACAGGTTGCATCTCGCCTCCTCTTGGATGTCCTTTATCGAGAAACAATGGGCCTTCCTGCTTCCGATTCGACTTTGCCGAAAGCACATAAGCTCTATTTCAAAAAGTACATTAAAGAGGCGATCAATCACGAGAGAATTTCACCCAAATTGCTCGATTTCGATCTCGATGAGCTCGCATCCGCAATGAATTTAGAGCATGATGATCTATTCACCTATCTCGGACTACAAACACTGTATGACCGCTATTTCATCCATCACGAGCAAAGACGACTAGAAACACCGCAAATCTTCTGGATGCGCGTTGCAATGGGCCTTTGCTTAAATGAAGGGGAACAAAAAAATAAACGGGCGATCGAATTCTATAACGTTTTATCGCAATTTTATTTCACATCGAGCACACCTACGCTCTTTAACTCTGGCACGCTCCATTCACAGCTCAGCTCTTGCTATCTATCAACAGTAAACGATGACCTACACCACATCTTTAAAGTTGTAGCAGATGACGCCCAGCTTTCTAAATGGGCAGGTGGAATTGGAAACGACTGGACAAATGTTCGGGCCACTGGAGCTCGCATTAAAGGAACTAACGGGACTTCTCAAGGAGTAATCCCCTTCCTTAAAGTGGCAAACGACACAGCTGTTGCAGTCAACCAAGGTGGAAAGAGAAAAGGGGCGATGTGCGCATATCTCGAGACATGGCACCTCGACATCGAAGACTTTTTGGAGCTAAGAAAAAATACAGGGGACGAAAGAAGACGCACCCACGACATGAACACAGCAAACTGGATTCCAGACCTTTTCATGAAGCGCGTTAGAGAAAATGGGAATTGGACTCTCTTTAGCCCAAATGATGTCCCTGATCTACACGATCTGTATGGAAGCGCCTTCGAAAAAAGATACTGCGAATATGAGAAAATGGTTGAAGAGGGAAAACTCAAACTCTTCAAAAAAATTGAAGCCGTTCAGCTTTGGCGCAAAATGTTGAGCATGCTCTTTGAAACGGGCCATCCTTGGATCACATTTAAAGATCCATCGAACATCCGCTCGCCACAAGATCACGTGGGCGTTGTCCACTCCTCAAACCTTTGTACAGAGATTTTGCTCAATTCGTCTAAAGATGAAACAGCTGTTTGTAACTTAGGTTCAATTAACCTGGCAAAACACGTGACAAAAGATGGGCTAGATGAAAAGACTTTAGCGCAAACTGTCAAGTCGGCCATCCGGATGCTCGACAACGTAATTGATATTAATTTTTATCCGATTAAAGAAGCTGAAAATTCTAATTTGCGCCACCGTCCGATTGGACTTGGATTGATGGGATTTCAAGATGCCCTATACCTCCAAAATATCAGCTACGCAAGCCACAGTGCAGTCGAATTTGCAGACCAGAGCATGGAAACCATCTCTTACTATGCAATCTTGGCATCAACAGAGCTTGCCCAAGAAAAAGGGGCATATCCTACGTATAAAGGTTCAAAATGGGATCGAGGCTATTTGCCGATTGATACCATCGAGCTTTTAGAAAAAGAGAGAGGCGTAAGAGTAGATGTCGATCGCGGCGGCAAGATGGATTGGACCCATATTCGTGAGTCGATCAAAAAATACGGAATGCGCAACTCCAACACAATGGCCATAGCACCCACTGCGACCATTGCTAATATCACTGGAGTGATCCCTTCAAATGAGCCGATCTACAAACACCTGTTTGTCAAATCGAACCTCTCTGGAGAGTTCACAGTAGTTAACCCTCACCTCGTTGAAAAACTGAAAGAGATTCAGCTTTGGGACGATGAGATGATCGATGATTTGAAATACTTCGACGGATCCATTCGTGAAATTGAAAGGATCCCTGAAGAAATCAAAAATCTCTTTTTAACCGCTTTTGAAATTGAACCAGAATGGATCATTGAGTGTGCGGCTCGCCGTCAAAAATGGATCGATATGGGGCAATCACTCAACTTGTATCTCGCAGAACCAAGCGGGAAAAAACTCAACCAAATGTATATGCTTGGTTGGGAAAAAGGGTTGAAAACACAATATTACCTTCGATCAATGGGAGCCACCCAGATCGAAAAATCATCTATCGATGTGAACAAGCGCGGCCTGCAGCCTCGATGGATGAAAAACAAATCTTCTTCAAGCAACATTGTAGTCGATAGAAACGAAAATAAACCTCAAGCTTGTAATTTAGGTGAAGCATGCGAAAGTTGCCAGTAAACGCAGAAAAAAGAGTGAACGTCGCTGAAAAGCGACTGATTAATTGCCATGCAGTCGATGTCAATCAACTGATGCCCTTGAAATATAACTGGGCATGGGAGCACTACTTAAACGGATGTGCAAACCACTGGATGCCGAATGAAGTTCCAATGGGCAAAGATATTGAACTTTGGAAATCGAACCAGTTAAGCGATGATGAAAGACGGGTCATCATGCGTAATTTGGGTTTCTTCTCTACAGCAGAAAGCTTAGTGGGCAATAACATTGTCCTCGCAATTTTCCGCCATGTGACAAATCCAGAGGCAAGGCAATACCTCCTAAGACAAGCTTTTGAAGAGGCGATCCATACACATGCCTTTTTATACATCGTTGAGTCTTTAACCTTAGATCAAGGGGAAGTCTTCAACATGTATAACGAGGTCAATTCGATCAGTCAAAAAGACAAGTTCGAAATGGATATTACTCAAGAGATCTTAGATCCTAATTTCACAACTGCGACCCCTGAAGGGGCTCAGAAGTTTTTGGAAAACCTCATCGGTTACTACATTATTATGGAAGGGATCTTCTTTTATAGTGGTTTTGCGATGATCCTCTCATTTTTGCGTCAAAACAAGATGGTAGGAATTGGGGAACAGTTCCAATACATCTTAAGAGATGAGACGACCCACTTGAATTTTGGAATCGATTTAATCAATGGAATCAAGGAAGAAAATCCAGAGCTCTGGTCTCCCGAGTTCCAAGAGAAAATGACAAACAAAATCAAGCAGGCGGTAGAACTTGAGATTCAGTACGCTGAAGACTGCTTGCCTCGAGGTATTTTAGGCCTTACAGCACCTATGTTCCGCGACTACGTGCAGCATATCGCCGACAGGAGATTTGAAAGAATCGGACTGAAAGCGATCTACCGCTCTAAAAATCCATTCCCATGGATGAGTGAAACAATTGACTTGGGTAAAGAGAAGAACTTTTTCGAAACCCGAGTGACTGAGTATCAGTCTGCCTCGAACTTAACTTGGCAATAGATAATTGCCCCGGCTCGAAAGAGCCGGGAGCATTTTAGCAATTAGTATTGTGGTTTCCCGCAATCTTCTTCGCTTTTTACAATTTCTTCTTCTGAACTTTGAGAATCAACAGCAACTTCTTTGCTCTCTTCAACTTCAACGATCACAACTTCTTCAGGAGCTTCAGTAGATTCCTGAGCGTACCCTGATACACATCCACAAAGACAGAAAAAAGGTATTAAATAACGCATAGTTACCTCCATTGATTTACTTATGCTTGAGCTCGGATTCTAAAGAGTCCATTTGTTTTTTGCAAAAGATTTTCCTGTCCTCAATCCTCTAACAATTATAACATTACACCTTTCTATTTATTGATAATCAAAATTACAATACAATTAAGGAGAACAACCCAATTACACACATGCAACCATTTCCAAAAAAAGATTCATCTCCTAATTTTTCAAATCCTCAAAAGCAAACGGAATTTGTTCAAGAGACAAAAGACAGTAAATCGCTCACACAGAAAGAGCTAAACGTAAATCAAGCGGAACAGGTCCTTTTAAATAAACGGATTGAACTGATGAAATCATTCATCAACGAACTCCCATCGAGCGATCCTCAATACAGCATGCTCGTAACACAAGTGCAAATGGATCGAATTGAATTAGATGAGCTAAAAGCCCGAGCTACAATCCTATTGGAAAAGCTCTCCTAACCAAGATAGACTATGGAAAACCAAGACCCAGAACCAATTGTTAAAGCCGAAGAGTGCATCGAAAATCGAGCAGATATCACCGTTAACTCACTACAAGACAAAAGCCGACACATAAAAAAAGAACTCAAAGAAGAGCGCGACGCACTTAGCGCCCTCATGAAACAGCTCCCAGAAAACTCCTTAGAGCTAGATTCTAAAGGAGTTCAGTCTACTTTAAAGCAAATCGAATTGCTGAAAGAAAAAATCGCTCAAAAACACGACGAACTGATGGAAATCTTAAAAAACGAAGAAAAGATCAGTAAAACAATCCAACAAAGCACATCTTAAACCATTGCAATTTAATTAATATAGATTCCTCTTAACATAATAAAGATAATTATATATAATCAGATTAAAGACATAAGAGGGAACCTCATGGCTACAAGCAGAAAAAAATCCACTAAAACTCTTAAGCACAAATCAGTTAAGAGCAAAGCGAAAAAAGCTGCAGTTCAAACAGACACGTTTAACCACGAAGCACATTGGAAAGCATATAAAGAGCTCCAAACAAAAGCGGAAAAAGCGTGGATACAGCTTCGGAATAACGTGAAGAAAAATGCTCCTGCAAAAGTTTTGGTCAAAGACCAAAGCAACTTACTTTTACTTCTCGGAGAGTGCAACTACATGCAAAGAGAGTGTACAAGAATGGCAGCTACATCTAAAAAAAGACGCAAATAACTGTCAGGGCGCTTTCGTTCCCTCTAATAAGCGCCCCATATCTTTAAATTTTCTCGACGATGAGCCTCTTAAGTGTTATCTTTAAGAACACTATGACTAAAAAAACCTCTCCTCTAGATGCTGTTGGGCAAAACTACAAAAACTTCATCATCACTAAATACTTACCCCTCGACGAGCTAAAAAGCACACTCATTGAATTGGTCCATGAGCCAACAGGGGCAAGAGTGACCCATATCGCGAATGAAGACCCGGAAAATCTATTCTGTCTTTCCTTCCAAACGCTCCCCTATAACTCAAATGGGGTGGCCCACATTTTAGAACACACCGTCCTTTGCGGTTCTCGTAAATTCCCTGTAAAAGACCCCTTTTTTGCGATGACACGCCGAAGCTTGAACACCTACATGAACGCGCTCACAGGGCAAGATTTCACATGCTATCCAGCGAGCTCTCAAGTTGAAAAAGACTTCTATAACCTACTCGAAGTCTATTTGGATGCTACACTTCATCCCGAGCTAAAGCACACAAGCTTTCTTCAAGAAGGCCATCGCCTCGAGTTTGTCGATCCCAAAAACCCAAAAGGCCCATTGCAATACCAGGGGATTGTCTATAACGAGATGAAAGGAGCGATGAGCTCGATTGAATCGCGTCTATGGGAAGCACTTTCGAAGCACCTCATCCCTGATTTGACCTACGCCCATAACTCAGGTGGCTCCCCGAAAGAAATCCCAAACCTTAGCTATGAAGAACTCATTGAATTCCATCGCGATTTTTACCACCCCTCTCGTTGCCTGTTTTTCTTCTATGGCAATCTCCCCATAACAAAACATCTCGACTTCATCGAACCGTCTCTAAAAGGTGCAGGTAAAGTTCCCGCGCTCCCTCCACTTCCCTTACAAAAGCGATTCGATTCTCCAATTATCAAAGAGGATAAATATCCCATTGCCAAGGGAGAATCGCTAGAGAAAAAGTCCCAAATTTCATTTTCTTGGCTCACAACACACATCTCTAATCAAAGTGAAATTCTCGCCCTTTGCGTTCTCGAAAGCATCTTAACCGACACCGATGCGTCGCCTTTAACTATGGCGTTGATCAAATCGGGACTTTGCACCCAAGTGGACTCTGGTCTCGACGTAGAAATGAGTGAAATCCCTTGGATTATTGTCTGTAAAGGGTGTGATGAAAAAGATGCAGAAGCGCTGCAAAAGGTCCTTTTCAAAACGCTAACTCAGCTAAAAATCACCCCCGAACAAGTTGAGGCAGCTCTACACCAAGTCGAATTTGAAAGGACAGAAATTGGAGCAGAAGGGGTCCCTTTTGGACTCACCCTTTTCATGAGAGCTATTTTGATCAAACAACATGGCAGCGAACCTGAAAATGCCCTTGTGATTCATAGCCTCTTTGAAGAGCTTAGGGAAAGGCTTAAAGACCCAGATTACTTACCAAATCTCTTAAAAAAACACCTCATAGACAACACCCACTTTGTCCGCCTCACTTTAAAACCTGATCCAAACTTAGAAAATGAGGAAAGAGAAGAGGAATTGGACAGGTTAAAAAAAATCCGATCTCAACTTACAGAAAAACAAGAACAACAAATTGTCGAGCAAACTGCAAAACTTGCCGCTTACCAAGAACAAGTAGAGAGCCAATCCCTTGATTGTCTTCCGAAAGTCACGCTCAAAGATGTCCCATCCAAGCTTAGAGACTTCCCCCTTACTCGAAAAGGGAACCTGTTTCATCACGCATGCTTTACGAATCAGGTTTTGTACGTCGATCTAGTCTATGATCTCCCCGAGTTAAAAGATGAAGAGTTGTCTCTCCTCTCCCTATTTGCCAAAATTCTCCCTGAACTAGGCTTTGGCAGCCGCAATTATGAAGAAACTTTAGAGTATCAGCAGCTCTACACCGGCGGATTTGACGCATCACTTTCTCTGCATGTAACTCATGACAATCCTGATGTATGCCTCCCCACATTTGCAATCAGGGGAAAGGCCCTCTATCGCAATAGCGAACAGCTCTTTAATCTATTTTCAGACTGTATCGAAAAGATCGATTTTGACGATAAAGAGCGCATCGAAGAGTGGCTAGATCAACATGTGACTGAACTTCAAAGCAGGCTCACAAAAGCTTCCATGAATTACGCTGTTCAAACATCTTTAAAGGGGCTATCAGTCCCCTCGTACGTCCAAGATCTATGGCATGGACTGCCCTACTATCAATCGGTCATAAGATGGAGTAAGGGAAAAATAGATGCGCTCATCTATGCCCTTAAACAAATCGCAAACAAAGTGCTCGGCTTACAAAATTCGCAACTCATCCTTACTTGTGATGAAAACCAGTTTGCAAAGCTTGAAAAAAGCAACTTTTACAACCTAAAAGAGCCCAACAAAAGTTACCTTCCTTGGACAGGTAAGTACTCATTACCTCAAGTTCCAAATCAGGCGCGAATCATTGCAGCACCCGTTGCCTTTACAGCCCTTGGGATGCGTACGGTTTCCTATCGCGATCCCCGATCAGCCTTGCTTCTTATCTCGACCGAGCTGATGGAAAATATCATCTTGCATAAAGAGATTCGGGAAAAAGGGGGCGCCTATGGAAGTGGGGCGAACTACACACCTAGTTCGGGAAATTTTGACTTTTACGCTTACCGAGATCCGCACCTAAGTAGATCGATCGATGCCTTTCATAAAGCGCTCGAAAAAATTGCGAAAAAAGGGTTTGATGAGCGCGAACTTGAAGAGGCAAAACTTGGAGTTTTACAAACTCTTGACGCCCCTATTGCTCCAGGAAATAGAGCCATGCTTGCCTACGCATGGAAAAGAGCAGGACGCACCTATGAAAGGCGCAATGAGTTTCGAAATCGGGTTTTGGCCGCAACAAGAGAAGAGGTTGCCAACGCCCTTTCTCAGTGTCTACTCAATAAAGAAGGGACTCTTGTCACATTTTTAGGGCAAAATCTCTTTGATAAAGAGCAAAAAAAGCTCAAAACAAAACTGACCCTCCTAAGTTTAGAAGAGTAATCATTTCCCTACTCGGTGACGAGCGTTTAAATAGCTCGCCACCGTTACTACGAACAGTGGGCAATTAACCTCCGTCTTGTAGTCTTTCCCAACTGGCCAAAGTCCTACCAGTAGAATATCCAAGACTATAGCCATCGGATCTCCCCGCTGAATAGCCCGATCGATAGCCATTATCGTGGCCCTCATTATACAATTCGAAAACGAAATCTGATGGATGCAAAGGGATTGCAAAAAGGATTTTTTCCGTTCTCGGATTTACTAGAAGATAGGAGCACTCTTTGAGTTCTTTTATATTCGATGCATCCTCTTCATTCACACGCAAATTGCCATATTTTGGATAGGCATCAAACTCATCGCCAAATATCCAATCCGTTAAGCTCGATTCATAGTTTTCCGGGACATATATCTCATCTCCCACTAGCCACTCTAAAGGATTTCTCCACCTTTTTTGAAAAGTGGTTACTTTCCAATAGGTCCCATCAGAAAGGATGAAATAACCCTGATTTTCACTTGGGATAATTTTAGCTACTAACTCGCCAGAAAACTCATCTGCATAAGATGCTGTTATAAGAAGAAGAAATAAACACACTTTTTTCACACAAACTCCAAGATTGCGCAGGCACTATAAAACGATTGAGATTTTGAGGTCAATTTTATATGCTGACTTGCAAGATCTTAGTAGGTGTTTATATGTCAAAAAAATCGATAACCATTCTATTTGGAGCACTCGCTCTTACCACTTCTGGATTTATAAGCGCATCGCCTCAAGCTACAAGAGGAACGACCCTACTCGAACAAATCTCAGAAGCATTTACTGAACTTGCCGATATTGCAAGACCTGCAACCGTATCTATCCAGAGCATCGTCTCTGCAAGCGGACAAGAATATGCCAACCCCTTTGATATGTTTGGAGATGATTATCTCAAGCGATTCTTCGGACAACAATATGGGCAACAACCCCAGCAAAAAACAGCGGGTGGATCGGGCTTTTTGGTGAGTCCCGACGGATATATCGTTACAAATAACCACGTCGTTAAAGATGCAACACAAATTACAGTCACTCTAAATGATGGACGTGAATATACAGCTGTTTTAAAAGGGACCGATTCTCGCACGGATTTAGCTGTCATTAAAATCGAAGAAAAAGCGCTCCCATATCTCACATTTGGCGACTCTGATGCTCTAAAGGTTGGCGAGTGGGTTGTTGCTGCCGGAAACCCCTTTGGTCTCGAAGGGACCATTACAAAAGGGATTGTGAGCGCCAAAGGGAGACAAGACTTAGGGATTGCGCCCTATGAAGACTTCATTCAAACCGATGCGGCCATTAATCCAGGAAATTCTGGAGGACCTTTATTGAATGTTCGCGGAGAAGTTGTTGGAGTAAATACAGCAATCTTTAGCAGAACGGGCGGTTACATGGGTATTGGCCTTGCCATTCCGAGTAAAATGGTCCAACCGATCATCGATCAAATTATGCAAAATGGATCGGTCAAAAGGGCCTATCTCGGCATTATCCTTCAACCCATTGACAAAGAGTTGAGCGATGCCTTGGGTCTTGATAAACCTGAAGGAATTTTGATCTCAGATATCGTAAAAGATTCTCCAGCTGCAAAAGCGGGTCTGCAACAAGGAGATATCATCATCCAATACAACGATCAGCCGATAAAAAATCTCAATAAATTCCGCAATGAGATTGCAATGATGGCGCCAGGATCTGACATCAAGCTCAAAATCTTAAGAAACAACAAAGTGAAGACCTTGACGGTTTGTCTGGGCTGTCAAAATGACGGCGAAGTAAGCTCTGCTGAACTTTCACAAAAACTTGGAATTGAGCTTGAAAACCTCACTCCTGAACTTGCCTCCAAACTTGGATATTCCTCCGATGTAGGAGGTGTGGTCATTTCCAAAGTGAAACCAGGCTCCCCAGCTGCGATGGCTGGCTTACGCTCCACATTTTTGATCACAGGTGTAGCGGTTGACTGGAATGACCAAAAGCCGGTCAAAACCATGGGTGAATTTGAAGCAGCGCTACAAGAACTTGGCGACAAGAAGTACATCATCTTAATTGTACGCCATCAAAACTACCAGCGCTACTACACGATCAAATTAGGAAATCGGTAGAGATTTGCCAACTTCTAAGAATCATCACTGTATGCAGTGATGATTCTTAAGATTCGATCAAGCTCTACTTGCGCCTCAAAAGCAGAGGGGGAAGGACCTGTTTGAATCATTTGATAAAGGGCCTCTCTTTCATCTAAGAAAAGTTTAGCTACTTTCTTTTCTTGTTGATCGTAGAGATCCACTTGTCTACGGATTAAAGCAAGTTGGATTGCATCGATTTCATCTGCTAATCTTTGCACTTCATCTTCGGCTTTTTTTTTCTCGTTTTCAGCTATCGCTAGCTTTTTTTTTAAAAAAGCCATTTTCTGTTTTTGTTTTTGAGGGCTCAATGAGTGGACGACAAACTGTTCGGATCCGCTATAGCAAGACGAGACCAATACACAGAGAGAACAAAGGGAGATTATTGGGTATTTCATTTAAGTTGGTCGATAAATGCTTTGAAATCAGGGTCGTCTTTGAGAGCTAAAAACACCTCTTCGTTAAGAGTGCGATTGAGATCAAAATTACTATATTGCCAAGCAGTTTGTAGCCATCCGCCTGCAGGTGTTGCCTTTTTTTGATGCGCAAAAGCGCGCGCATTATTGAGAGCCATTTTTAAGCTTGGTGCTGTTTGATAGCATCTCGTAGATAGCTCTGCAACCAGATCAAAATTGCTGTACATCGCTGCAAGTTCATGCAAAACAGATAAAGAATCGTCTGCTAAATGCTCTTTGATTGGCAAAAGTAGATCGTAGGCTTCCTTTTTTTCCCCCTCTTTCATCGCTAAAAAGGCCAAGTACTGCGCTGCAGTAAAGGAGAGAATGCCACCCGCTGCCTTATCTTTTACCTCTTCTAAAAGACGCTTTGCCTCCTCTTTTTGCCCAGCTTGCAAAGCTTGCTCTGCCTGAATCATGAGCTGCTTATTGCCCTCTTCTCGATCATCGCGCGTTGCAAACCTGCTTTTTCGCCACATATCAAAGCTTTGAAAGGCAAAAAGAAAGAAAAAAGCCCCTACTAAAAACCCTTGGATCATAAAGAAATAAAAAGAGATCAAAGCTGCTAAAACAGCCCCAATTAATAAAGATGCTTTATAGCCTTTGATTCCAAAGATCCCCTCAAGGACAATCCGCAAAAGCTGGCCCCCATCGAGAGGTAAGACGGGGAGAAGATTCACCACAGTCCAAAAAAGATTCGCATATTGTGTTGTTTTCAAAATGCTGTAAATGAGTGGAGGCCATGAGAACTGTAAAAGAGCCGTCGCACCCAAGAAGAGAAAAAAACCAAATAGAGGCCCATTGAATGTGATGATAAATTGTTGCCAAAACTTCAGCTTCGGCCCTTCAAACATGGTGACACCCCCGAGGGCAATCAACTGAATACGTGCCTTTTGCTTAAAAAAAACGGCGGTCAATGCGTGGCCAAACTCATGGATGATAACAGAGACTAAAATAATACCAACCCAAATGAGCATCCCGGCTAAACTATGAGATACAAGCCAACCAATCATGGCAGCAAACACCCAAAAGAAAGGGTGGATAGACAAAGGGATACGTCCTGAAAATTCAATCATTGTTTCATCGCTTTTTGAATGGCTAAGCCCATCTCTGCAGGACTTTTTGTAATCATTGCACCCGCTTTTTCAAAAGCCGCATACTTATCTGCAGCTGTTCCCTTACCGCCCGAGATGATCGCACCCGCGTGGCCCATCCTCTTTCCAGCTGGAGCTGTGGCCCCAGCAATAAAAACAGCCAATGGTTTTGTGCAATTTTGCTTTGCCCACTCAGCAGCTTGCTCTTCCGCATCGCCCCCGATTTCTCCAATGAGCAAAATCCCCTCGGTTTCAGGATCTTCTTGAAATAGCTTTAACATATCGATAAAGTTCGTCCCATTCAATGGGTCACCACCGATTCCGATACAGCTTGACTGTCCGAGACCTAACTGTGTTGTTTGCCAGACAGCTTCATAAGTGAGTGTTCCTGATCTAGAAATAATACCGACCTTTCCTCGCTTATGAATGTAGCCTGGCATGATCCCAATCTTACACTCTCCTGGGGTAATAATTCCAGGACAGTTTGGTCCGATCAATCTCGATTTAGAACGGCTCATTACTCGCTTTACCTCGAGCATATCGCGAACAGGGATCCCTTCAGTAATACAAACAATGAGTGAAATTCTAGCATCTTCAGCCTCGAGAATCGCATCTGCCGCATAGGGAGCTGGAACAAAAATGAGGGTCGCATCTGGATTGACCGATTTTTTCGCCTCCCACACAGTATCAAAAATAGGAACTCCTAAAATCTCACCGCCCCCTTTTCCAGGAGTGACCCCTCCAACGAGCTGCGTCCCATATTCTTTACACTGCTCCGCATGAAATTTCCCCGATTGGCCAGTAATGCCTTGGACGATGACTTTTGTTTTTTTATTCACTAAAATCGCCATCTCAATGCCCCCTCTTTACCGAATCGACGGCAAGTTCTGCTGCTTTTTTCAAATCTTCAGCCGTAATAATTTTCAAATGGCTCTCTTTTAATAACCTTTTCCCCTCTTCAACATTTGTCCCTTCCATCCGGACAATAATCGGGATTTTAATCTGCTGCTCTTTACAAGCATGAATCACCCCTTCCGCCAAAGTGGCGCAATTCATAATTCCCCCAAAAATATTAACCAATACCGCTTTTACTTTTGGGTCACTTAAGATAATGCGAAAGCCCTCAGAAACTTTTTCTTTTGAAGCGCCCCCTCCCACATCCAAAAAATTCGCGGGAGAGCCACCGTACAGCTTGATGATATCCATCGTAGCCATTGCAAGGCCAGCTCCATTGACCATACAGCCAATATTTCCGTCCATCGCGATGTAGGCAAGATCAAATTCCTTTGCTGCAGCCTCTTGCTCTGACACCTGACTTGGATCGTAGTAGGAAAGAAGCTCGGCTTGGCGAAAAAAAGCGTTATCATCGATGCTCAGCTTTGCATCGAGCACAACAATTTCATTTTCTGGAGTTTGCACCAATGGGTTAATCTCTAAAAGCGATGCATCAGTTTCAATGAAACATTTTGCAACTGCTTGAGCTAATTGCGCCCCCTTTTTGGCCAGATCTCCGCTCCACCCCATGAATTTCGTTAAACGGAGTAATTGATAGGGCTTAAGCTTTCCATCAAAAGCAAACGGCATCTTTAAAATTTTCTCAGGGGATTTTTCTGCAATCACCTCGATTTCCATCCCCCCTTCAGGAGATGCAATCAAAAGAGGACATGCTTGATCGCGATCGATGACAGCTCCGAGGTAAAATTCCTTTGCGATGTCAGTTGGCTTGCTGATGAGAATTAAGCTTGCCACTACGCCTGCAGGTCCAGTCTGTTGATTGACCATTTTCATCCCGATCAGAGCCTTTGCAACACTTGCTATTTCTTCGCGAGACTTTGCAAACTTAACGCCACCGGCTTTTCCTCTGCCACCCGCATGAACTTGAATTTTTAAAACCGCCTCCGCTAGCCCCAGATTGTCAGCCACATTCTGGGCTTCTTCAACGGAAGACGCAACGCCAAATTCGGGGATTGAAACCCCAAATTTTTTTAGAATTTTTTTTGCCTGATACTCGTGAAGATTCATGAGAAAGCTTTTCCTTTGGTTCAAATAACTTATCCAATAGATATGGATTTGCAATCAACATCAAAGAGCTGTTTTTTTACTTATTGGTGGCAAAATTATGATTTTGACGACGAATTGTGATAGCTAAAGCATGAGATGCGTAAAGGCGGGCTTTCAGCTCATTGGTTGTACTGCACCCCAAGCGATTGCAGTGCATATGAAGCATGCTGTTAAAAATTGTAAGTCGTGAAGCTGTTGGAAAATTTTCCATTTGTGAGCAGAAATGGCTCTGAACTTCTCTTCTTATTTCGATAGCATCAGTAAAGGGTTCAATATCTTCTGTAGAATTTCCTTTTTCTAAGGCTTCCACTAAGGCCATCAAGCGAGATTTATGCTCACGAAATCCCTTTAGTTCAGAACGATTTTCTGTGCTCAATATGCTAAACATTTCAGATAAATCAAGTCCAAAGCCTTTGAGAAAACAAATTGCACTTATTGCATGTAATACTGCTGCTGGGAGAACCTTGGTTGGAAAATTCTCTAAAAGGTGAACAACTGAAAGAGAATCCGCACAAAAAACAGATTCAGCGGCCTCAATTAACCGAGGTCCACCATAGCGCTCTAATTCCCTTTCATATTTTGCAAATAAGAGGTCTTTAACGAGCCCAGATGAAAGCCACTGTGTTGAGATTTCATTGATTTCAAAAATAACGTCAGCCAAAGCTTGGGGATCTGTTAGGCGCATTCGAAAACGAAGGTGGCTGTCGGGATCTTGATATCGAATAAAAAACCAACTTGAGATTTTCTTCTCATGTTTCATTTTTTCGGCAAATGAAAAAAGGCTCTGTATTAGAAATCGATCAGTCCCCTCTTCTTCTTGATATAATTTGAGATAGATCCATTCACTTCCCAATAATTTAACCCTTTCTTCCATAGATATGGGAAAGTAAGGAGCGGGTTTAAAAGATTTCTTTTGTCTGTAAGCTTGGTTTTTTAAAAATGGGATCACAATCTCGCATAAGTGATGTCCCCTTTCGCTTTGAGCCCACGGCTCACCTATTTTTTCGACAAACTCTAAAGACTCTCCCTTACTTAACTTTATTTTGATCTCTTGAAGATGTGCAACATGGCATCTATCGATCAGCAGCTGCTGATCTGATCGAATGAGAAAGCAGTGCCTCGGCAAATTCCACTGATCTGCCCATGAAGTGAATGTTGAGATCAGCTCATCTTTGGGCACATTTTCAAAAAAATTAGCAGGTACTTTCCATTGAGCTGGAGAGAGAATTGTCCTTTTAAAACGGACTCTTGGCAAATACATCGCCTCTTTTTTTAAGTAACCCCAAGAAAAGGGGTGAATTAATTGGTACTTGGCATGACTGACTTCTCTGAGAAACTGTAGAGGGATTGGGGCAAATGACGGGTTGAGAAGATTTCCGATACGAAAAACGACTTCACGTCCCCCCTCTTTTAAGGTAAAATAAAATCGCTCTAGGTTAGCTCCAACGTAAATATCTTCTAGTGTAAATGTACTCCCACTTTTATCTTGAATATCTAGGCGATACTTTCTAAAGCATGGGTTTACAGCTACATTTGCGCTATGGCCCATTCGAGGCCAATAAGATGTTTCAACAAAAAGCGTTTCGTTTTCTAGCGCCTCTTCAGCTTGAATATACTGTCTAAATTGCTCTTGAGAGGTCTCATCGAGTACATCGATAAATCGTCCGATTGAACTGCCGCCCTGCCAAGTGGGTTGAACAAAATGGAGATGAAAGTTGCCCTGATCGATTTGTTCCTGCGAATCAGTGATGATTTTGCAAAAAAGATCCATGGAAAGGAGAGCTTCTTGCGGATCGTGAGGAGCCTCTTTGGCAAGTGAATAAAGCTGGCTAATGACCTCTTCAGTAAGAACAATCTCGCTGTTTTTATCGTGCAGGCACTCTTGCCACCTCTGATGAAGCCATTTCTCCCATTCAAGGGTAAATAAAGAAGCTTTTCTAGGTAGGGTTAAAGAGTTTTCAAACGTTCCGAGCCCTTTTTCTTCACTCAACATTTCTAAAAGAGGAACAGTTCGATGAGTTCCGTATTTCTCAAGAAATTTTCCGTGGTACACCTGGAAGGGAGGCGGCAGCGCTTTGGGGGGCGAAATTTTCCACAGAACTTCTGCTGCAGCTCCCAGCTCTTCACTTACATTTTGGTGCAGTTTTAGCGGAGCTCCTCGATAGATGGAATCTACTTGCAAAAAGGTTTTAGCAGATGCTAACACTTCCATTTCTTTTTGCAGATCTTGAACTGTAGCTCTATCTTCACCCATTTTCCTAGCAATACGATCGAGCATTGCAGAAAACGGCAACCGTGCAGCAAGATCTTTAAAGGGAGAAATGCTGAGAAGCGACGGGAGATACGACGCTTGAAGAAACTGCTGTGAAAAAAGACCTCGAATAACTCCTAAAACCCTTTCCCTTTCAAGACCATCAATCATAGACAAAAGGGTGTTGCATAGAGAACTTGGTGTCGTTGGCTCTTTTGCAGCCTGAAGGGCTGCCTTAACAAGTTTTGTAGAGCGAATCGAAAATGTTTGAATAGGAGTTTCACCTTCACCTTCTTCCTGACAGACATAGTCGAGGAAAACTCTTTCATCCGTAGATCTTATCAATGGATTCGTATGAACCTGTAGGTGAGGAAAAGAAGTTTCGTCTTCGTATAAATTTTGCACAAAGGCATAGATCCACGCCATATCGGGTCTTACCCTTTTTGATACTTTACTCAAATCAAAAGAGATCTCCGTATTTTGGTCCCATGAACCTGTTGCAACAAAGGAGAAAAGGCCAAAGGGAATAGAGCGCGCTGCCATCCGAAGAGCATAATTGAGCAGACTGATTGCAGTAGATTCTGTTTTTTGCTTTTTTGTCTGCAATGCTAAATGAAGAGAGGGAGAGGCGATTGCAATAGCCTCTTGTAAAAGATCATCCGAGTCATAAAGCTGATAAATGCCTTTAACCCAATCTTTCTGTTGGAGAATTCTACTCCAGTCTTCAAGCGCCCAACGAGGAGAGCGTAAAAAGAAAAAAGGGGCTGGAGTAAAGAGGGGTTCATTCATGGATTAACAGGGGTAAGTGCCAGTTGCTTCTTGATTCAGATAAAGAGGAAAGAGCTAAAATAACTCCAGCTGTCCCTTCTAGAAATCCCGGTTTGTTGAGCTCGCATGCTTTCCCATCACGTCCTATTTCTACATCTTTAAATCCCCAAGGCGCTTGCGGCTGATACATTGATAAAAGAGTATCCCCAAGTTCATCTACCCTTGGAACTAGATCTTCACACCCAGATTCTTTAGACATTTCATGCGTAATCAAAAGCAGTCCTGAAATACCATGGCACAAAGTAGGCCCAGGAAGATGCCAGTCTTTCTGTTTTCGGGAAAAAATTCCGCGGTAAGCATCTGCCGCAAATGTTTTTAAGCTCTCGCAGTCTAGCGCCTTTCCAGCAAGAAATAATGTTCTAGCAACTCCCGGAACACCATAACACCAGGCATCTTTTGAGCCATTAATGACTGCAGTTGCACCTTCTAACTCTTCTTCCCACGAAATGTAATATGGCCATAAAATAGCGCCATTGTGGGTTATTGCCTTACTTCGAATCCACTCTGAAATTGTATGGATAGCCTCTTTTTGCCCCTCAACCTGGATGCCGCGAAGAAAAGCGATCGAGAGATAAGCCAAAATTCCCGTAACACCGTGAGCCAATCCTAAATTAAAATTGCCCTTGGGACAAGTTTCGCGATTCCGCGCATTGAGCGTATCAAGAGGAGAAAGAAACCAACCAGGAATGCTCTGTCCGCCATAATTCAAAGGCCTGCTCAGTGCAACGAGCGCTTTTGCAATATTTTCTGCTGCATCAAAAAAGGGTGGGAGAGATAGGTTTTCCAATGCATATCTACCAATACCACAAACCCCTTGCACCGGATCATAAAGAGTTGGGGATGTAGGAATCAATTTCTGCTGATTGTTCTTTAAAGGAGCAAGATACAAGCTATCGATTCGATCGAGCAAAAAAGAGTGAAGGCTGTTCAACATTTTCTGATAGCGGGTCCCTTGGCACGAAGCTTCATTCAGGGCAAAACAAATCCCTGAGACTCCACCGAATAAGGAGAGATGAAATAACCCTTCAGATTCAATGGCCTCTTTGATTTTAAGGACGTAGCTATGAGCAATTGCATCTCCATCTTCAATCACCCCCTGCTTTTCAAGTGTTGAGAAAAGGAGCAACAAGCTCGGATAGCCATTTGTCAAAGAAAGATCGCTCCATGTCGTTCCTGCAAGAGGAAAAAAAGGAGAAGAATTTACATTTTCTAGATCATCGGCAATCGCTTTAACAGCTTCAGGATCGCGCATGTTCATACTGACATCGTGCACAATCTGTAAATAGACATCTGTATGAACCAAAGTCATCCCTCAAAGTTTTTTTCTAAGTTTTTCTCTAAACGTGTGCAGCAGGTTATATCACACTCGATTTTGGAGCTTCAATAAAATTTTTAAAAGGAATCATTGTGATTTTATCAAGAATATATTTAGAATGTGCGCCGCCACAAAAAAACAACTTTGTGGAAAAAAAACCAACCCTAGGAGAGTGTTATGGAAATCAAAAAGATATTTGGCCAAACACAAATTGAAAAAACTGAGCAAACCCCTGTTCAACCCCAAAAAGCAGGCACTGACGCCTACACCAAAAGTAGCATTGCCAAAGTCCAAGACCTCTATGATCTCGATGTAACAGTTAAGACAAAGAGCAAACAGCCACTTAAACTTGATTCACATAGCTGCACTTGCAACTATACCTGTGAAAATTGCAACCAAACAGATAATTGCAATCATTCGCATTACTGTGCAACAAACAACAGATGCGGTCATTCAGATAGCTGCTAGTTGACAGACAAATATACACAAACTAACTCAAAAGTTGGTTTTTGAATTCATTTGTGTATATATAAGCCGCCCTTCAATTGGGCGGCTATTTCACAGTTTTTCTTTTCACATTTAAGAACTTATGGTAGCCTATTCGTCTCACAAAAAATGGATTTTATGCGCAGCCTAAATCCTTGGCCTATTTTTCCCTCCAACCTCGAGCCCCCCGTAGCACGCTCCCTTAGCATCCAGTTTATCTTGCAAGGATTGATCGATTCATTCCTCTTACTCAAAGATTTACACCATGAAACCCTCGACAAAATACATAAATACAACTTGCAAGATGGGATTGCCCATGTCTCTAAAAAATTAGAAAAGTTTCTCCTGTTTTCTTTAGAAAATCCGTTTATGCAAAAAAGTAGCACGCTCGACAAACTTTGCTTTTATTCAGAAATCTTGCTACAAGCGTCTCATATACGCGATAATGAAGTTCTTGTGATTTTAGAAAAAATGAGAAATGACATCTTGAAAGTAAGATCGAAAATGATCAGTTGGAAAAAAATGAGCGTAACTTTTGAAGAAGTTCGCACTGAATTTTTGGAACTATTTGCCAACATCTACTACCAATTACGCCAATTTTTTCACGCATTTTCCCCCTTTTTAAAAGAAGCCCGTTTCGATGAAAATGTATTAATCTACCTAGTTGAAAACAAAGCAAAGCTCAATTCGAATCTCGGCGAAAAGTGGGTAGATGATCTTTTAAAGAGTTTTTTCCCAGCAGGTCACGGTCAACTTCGCACAGCTATTTTTGAAGGCTTTACACGAAGAGGATTTACAACATTTCTCTCAAGTATAGAGCCGCTAATTGACGCGATCGAATGGGAGACGCCATGCCACCTTCCAGCGAAACATTAAACCTCCTTCTCGATCTTGTCCGTAAAGAGGGGCCGCATATTTTTGCATCCCCTGAAGATGCCGATTTCTTCCGAAAAACACTGATTAAAAAATCACTCGCACCAGTAATCCCGAAAGAGATCCCAAAAGCTGTTGCAAAACCTCCCATTGAAATCCAAGCTCCCCCCCCAGTTATCAAAGAATCAACGCCCGTTTTTAAGTCTGAGCCGGTTATCGCAAAAGCGGTTGAAAAAAAAGAGGTCGAAGAGCCTTTAAAAAAACCTGTTTTCATCGCGTCTACAATCAGAAACCTATTAGCTGTAGTTGCCCCTGAACTTGCCATCATCGATGAGATCCCAAGTGATGCAACGGCTCAAAAAATTGCCCAAAGGTGGAAAACCAAAAATCAAACCGCGCCGATCTCGATCTTGCTTTTGCATGAACCGCCAGAGCAAAAAGCGCTTTTAGAACAAATTACAAAAGCGATCGACATCTACTTTGGCCCTGCAAAAATCGTCCACGCTGAAGGGATTGAAAAAGACAAGCAGTGGGAAGCTTTTTTATCCGTTGCCGAGCTAAAGATGATCATCGTTTGCGACTACACTCTATGGCAGCTCAATGGACTCATGCAGTTTTATAAAGAAACCCCTGCGCAAGGGATGCGAATGTTAGGAAATACTCCCCTCTTTTTGCTGCCTGACCTATCCCTTTATTTAAAAGATCCTCTATTGAAACGATCTCTTTGGAAGGCTTTGTGTCAGAAGTTTTCGTAGAAGTTCTCCTCGATCAAAACTTAAAGCGCCCTTTAGACTACGTTGTTCCAGAGCAGTTTTGGGGCAAAATTGAAGTTGGGATGCGTGTTGAAGTTCCTTTAAAGTCGGTTTTTAAAAAAGGGACGATCGCTAAGATTAAACACACAACGAGCTGGCCCTCTGTAAAGCCCATTGCAAAAGTTATTTCAAAAGAAACAGAAATTCCAGAACCTTTATGGAAACTGGCTCAGTGGATGGCCAAGTACTATGCAGCTCCTTTGCAAAAGGTGCTCAAAAGCTTCATCCCTGTCAATATCCGTAAAGAGGTCAAACAAAAAACACAAATCTTTCTAAAAGTTGCAAAAACGCATAACGAATGCATCAAAGCCATTGAAGAACTTCGAATCAAAAATCCAAAACAGGCGCAAGTCCTAGAGGAGATTTTAAATTCGAGTAAGGGGATCTTTTTAACAGATCTCGAGGGCTCAAAAAGCTCTGTTACCACCCTCCTGAAGAAAAAATTCATCACCTCGCAAAGTATCACAACCGATGACGACCTTCTATTGGAAGAAGAATTTTTCAGAACAAGCCCAAAGACGCTCAATGACGAACAAGAGACGTGTCTCAATGCCATTGTCCAATCCATGCAAAAAAAACAATTTTCTGCCCACCTGATTTATGGGGTTACTGGAAGCGGCAAGACAGAAGTCTACATGCAAGCCATCGCCCATGCGTTAGAGAAAAATCAATCGGCAATCATGCTAGTCCCTGAAGTTTCTTTAACTTCGCAAACAATTGAGCGGTTTAAGGCACGTTTTTCACAAAAAATTGCCATCTTGCACCACCGTCGCAGCCTCGGAGAGAGGACAACTGCTTGGGAAGACTTGAAAAGGGGCGATGCAAAACTTGTGATCGGCGCAAGATCTGCACTATTTTGCCCTGCACAAAACCTCGGACTCATCATCGTCGATGAAGAACACGACAGTTCCTATAAACAAAGCGACGAAATGCCCTGCTACCATGGACGTGACACAGCAGTCATGAGAGCCCATTTCGAAAATTGCGCAATCATTATGGGGAGTGCAACCCCATCGATTGAATCGCGCTACAATGCCCAAGTGGGAAAATACCACTATCACGAGCTAAAAAAAAGGGCCACATCAGCGCTTTTGCCCAGTGTAAAAATCATCGATATGAAAAGAGCCTTTGAACTCGCAGGAGGCTTCACCCACTTTTCAGATGAGCTCCTCAGAGGAATTAAAAAAAGGCTCCAAGAAGGAGAACAGACCCTCCTTTTTCTCAATCGGCGTGGCTACCACCGAATGCAGACATGCGCCTCGTGTAGACACGTGATGAAATGTCCCCATTGCGATCTCTCTTTGACCTATCATAAAGAAGCGCATCTTTTGCAGTGCCACCTGTGCGATTACAAACAAGTTGCACCGCGCAATTGCCCAAATTGCCAAAGCGCAGAATCTTTACAGTTCAAAGGATTTGGGACAGAACATGTCGAAAGGACGCTACATGCTATTTTCCCCGAAATCAGAACACTTCGGATGGATCGAGATACGACAACGAAAAAACATAGCCATGAAGATTTGTTCAAGCAATTTAGAGCCCATAAAGCAGATGTTTTGATCGGCACACAAATGATTGCTAAAGGGTTTCATTTCCCCTCTGTCACTCTTGTGGGCGTGCTCAACACCGACGCTACGCTTTGTATCCCCGACTTCAGATCGCCTGAACAGGTCTTTCAGCTCATCACCCAAGTTGCAGGAAGATCCGGGAGAGCGCAGCTTCCAGGAGAAGTGATTATTCAAACTTTTCTCCCCGATCATCCAACCATCCATTTGGCAGCAGCGCAAGATTACCCCGCATTCTTCAAGGCCGAAATTGAAGAAAGATCCACCTTTGGCTATCCCCCATTTTGCCATCTTATCAAACTCCTTTTCACCGATCTCGACCCGAAAGTAGCGCAAGAAAAAGCTGAAAAGGCCCGCTCATCGCTCAAACTAAAAGCTCCAACACAAGTTTTACCAGTGACTCCTTCGGGCCACGCCAAAGTAAAAGACCTCTATCGCTTCCAATTTTTGATCAAAACAGATAAAATTGGCCCCATCATCGATCAACTTAAAAGTATCGAAGCAAAAATTGATGTAGACCCACTTTCGACGTTTTTTTAATGAAAAATTGGATCTTTTCTCTCCTTTTTCTTCCCTTTATTCTTTCGGGGGCAAATCATGCGATCACTTATGAATATTACGGAAGATTTGGAGATGCGCTCCTCTCCTATTTACATGCAAAGTGGCTCTCTTACCAATATCAAATTCCGCTCCTTTACAAAACATTTGAATACTCCTCTGAACTCAAACTACACACGCGTGAAATTTGGCTCGAAAAAGATGTGAAACACAACAATCGAACCCCCATTGTCTTACAAAATGAGGTCCTGGATCTGGATAGAACTGATCCCACAATGTTCATTTGCCCCTACTTTCCCGAAGTAGAGTGGGAGCTAAATCAAGCAAACTGGTCCTATTTTCAAGTCGAATGGAAAGATCCAAATTTTCGAAATCTCGCACAAAAACTGATTGCACCTCAAAGTAAAATCGAAACGATTCATCCCCTCGAAAACACGATTAATATTGCCATTCATATCAGAGAAGGGGGGGGCTTTGACAGCGCTGGTACTCGACTCACATTCCCCTTGAAACTCCCCCCCTTTAGCTTCTACACCGAGAGTCTCAAAGAGATCTTGAGCCAATTTCCTAATCAAAGAGTCTACTGCCATCTATTTACCGACGCAAAAGATCCTTCCCAACTTGCCGATCAACTCAAAGCTGAAATCCCCTCGCAGTACTTCGTAAAGTTTGGCTATAGAAAATCCAATAGTCACAAGAAAAATGTCCTCGAGGATTTTTTCTCTTTTTTCAACTTCGATATCCTCATTCGTCCTGAATCGAATTTTAGTATCGTCCCCTCTCTTCTTCACGACTTTGCTATTGTTCGTTTTCCAACCGATGCTACCGTGATTGGCGAATCGGTCACAATCAATTCCGTCCAAACTCAAACCAACTACCATGTTTTGCAAAACTTGCTCAAAAGAGTAAGTAGATTTCACTACTAGCAATACTCCCCTTTTAATTATTGCCTATTTTTGGCAATGTATTGCCTATGAAAATTCATGCTTTTGCTGCAAAAAATGCCAAAGAGCCTTTGGCTCCCTTTGCTTATGACGCGCCCCAATTAGATCCCTATGAAGTCCTTTTAAAAGTAACCCACTGCGGACTTTGCCATAGCGATATCCACTTGATTGATGACGACTGGAAAAAATCTCAATATCCCCTCGTTCCGGGCCATGAAGTGATCGGAATCGTTGAAGAGCGAGGATCTCAAGTAAATGACCTAAAAATAGGCGATCGGGTGGGAGTCAGCTGGCTCCTGTCAGCTTGTCTAAATTGCGCAGTTTGCGAAACTGATGACACAAATATTTGCCCGAATAAGAAGACGACCTGTAACGGCCATTTCGGCGGGTTTGCCGATTTTATGGTAGCCGATAGTAGATTTGCGTTTCCCATTCCAGATGGGCTCGACTCAGCTCATGCAGCGCCACTACTTTGCGCAGGTGCTACCGTCTACGCCCCGCTTAAGCGCTATTGCTCTGGGCAAACTTTAAGCGTAGCCATCATTGGCATTGGAGGCTTAGGTCATCTCGCTCTACAGTTTGCAAAGGCGCTTGGATGTGGTGTGAGCGCAATTTCCCATAGCGCAAACAAGGAAATAGAGGCTAAATCTTTTGGTGCTGATCATTTTTTCACCCTCGATAACTGCCCCAAACAGTTTGATTTTATCCTGTCGACCGTACAAGCAGATCTTGAATGGGATAAAGTCATTTCACTACTGAAACCAAACGGGACTCTCTGCTTTGTGGGAAGACCTTTAAAACCAGCCACAATCGATACGGGGCAATTGATCTCATTTCAAAAAACACTCACTGGCAGCTCTACAGCCAATAGGCCCGTCATGAAAGAGATGCTCTCGTTTGCTGCAAAACATCTCGTAAAACCTCAGATTGAGCTTTTCCCCTTAAAAGAGGTGAACAAAGCAATCGAAAGGGTCAAATCAAACCAAGCGCGCTACAGGATTGTTCTTGAAGTTTAAGGACCATGTAGCTTGTTGCAAAAGGGCCTGCTCAATAAACATCTCCTCGCCATAAACGCACTTACAGCCCTGCTTTTTTGCCCTTGCTAAAAGAGCGGTTTCTTTGGGGCTATATACCACATCCATCACAAAAGTATTGGCAATGGGCATGATAGATATATCTTCCGGGATCGTATTGATCAAAATGTCATATCCTTGTAGCTCGTTTAATAAATAGGCGTCACACCCAAGCTCTTTTCCGATTGTTTCACACCGGCTTTTTGTTCGGTTATAGATACTTACAATCGCCCCTCTTCTCTTAGCCTCAAAAGCAATAGCGCGCGCAGTTCCTCCTGCCCCAAGAATCGCTAACTGTTTGTTTTTAACTTGGGTGTGCTTTTCAAGAGCATTTAAGGCGCCCATTCCATCTGTATTGCTTCCCATTACCTTTTCATGCCCAAACGTCACGGTATTTATCGATCCAATTTTTTTCGCATCCAAGGTCACTTCATCCATCTGTAAAAAGACAGCTTCTTTTAAAGGCATTGTCACACTCAGACCGCCAAAGGGAAGCTTTTTCACAAGTTGAAAAAATTCAGGAACCTCTTCACCCAGTAGTCTCAACTTCACATAAACAGCATTGTGATCAAAGCGTGGATTGTGAAAAAGGTGTCCCTCACTTTTTTCTACGGGATCTCCAATGAGTGCATAGATGAGCGTTTGCTGGTTTAATTTACGATAGTGAAACAGCTCATTGAGAGTTTGAAGACTATATCTACCCAAAGATCGGTCCTCAGTTAAACCTGCATAATCAAATGCATTGCCTACAATTTTACCCAAAATGCGCGAAGGGGCCCCATACTCCCCCATCGAAATGGCTGTAAAGGGGACTTTTACGCTCAAAGAAAAACTCATCAAGCGAAGCATATCAAGGGTTGATTGCGCTTGAAGGGCCAACTTGTAGAAAGAAAAGTGGGGATTGATCATCCCTTTTAAAAGAGCGTCTAAATCTAAAGGTGTTTTCTCAAAATCGTGGTAAGATCCAATCAGTTTTACTTTGGGAAATTTCTTGGCAATTTTTTCGATAAATCTAGGATCTGTATCCGCTTCGATATCGAAATAATCGGGCAAATGCTCCAATAACTTTTCAATTTGCAAAAGCCGATCTTCTTCACTTATCTTTAAAGCTCCCCCCTGCTCTTTTTTTCTCAATGTGAAAATGACAGGACACTTGGGCCTTTTTGTAAGTGGGAAATGGTCGAGACGAAGCTCCACTATATCAGCCATATGGCTGACTTGATCGATCTCATCGGGATTTGTAACAGATGCGACAAGCATACCCATTTCTTGTACCATTTTTTTCTAATTGGCTGAAATACAAATATTTGGCATACATTTACCGTTTTTCTGGAGGAATATGGCTGTACTACCCTTAAATGCTTGGAACGTAAGTGAAGATCAATTTAGATCTAACTTGGAAAAATATGAAGCAGGCCCGCCCGTAGTCATTCATGGCAAAGTACAAAAAGGCTCATATGGAGGACTTTATAAAACATCAGACGAAGCGTGCTTTATCAAGTACTCAAGCCCTGCTAGTGCAGCAGATACGGAGGAAGATGTCCTTTGGCAATCGTACTGCGCTCAAAAAGAGTTGGATATCTTGGAGTTTGCAAAGATTCATCATATGCGTCATGTCATCCGTCAGATAGACGCGTTTTGCATGACTGAGCAAAGATATGCATCTGTCCAATTAAACGGTGGGCTGAGTCTTAAAAACATTTATCTTTGCAGCCCAAAGCATTTACAAAAAATGCCCTCTCTTAAAAAAATTCAAAAAATTGGGATTCAATTATTTGAAGCTTTGAGCGATCTTCATAAGCATAACATCTTACATGGAGATATTAAACCATCCAATATTGTCTTGAATGAATCTGAAAAATTAAATGTAATTGATTTCAGCATTTCAGAGCAGCTCAATAGAGACTTTAGTCCCCTCGTCAAATTTTCATCCCATTACCGCCCTCCTGAAACATTTAGATTAAGAAAAACTTTTTTGAAAAGCGATGTTTGGGCAGCCAGCTGCACGCTATTAGAGCTGATCTATAAAAAACACATTTTCCCAGGAGCAACTGACGACGAGATCTATAGCTCAATTATAGCTCGATTTGGTTGTAAGCCTCAAGTGTATAGCGAATTTGTTGCAACAAGGTCTTTAAAGGAACTGATCGACAGCTTACAAACCTATGAAATGGACCCAGAGTTATTTAACTTATTTAAAGATCTCATTTTAAGAACACTCGAACCTAATGTAGAAAAAAGAATGACAGCGGAAGAGACGCTTAAGCACCCCTTTTTCAAATCTTGTGTACACACATGCTCTCAAAAAAATGAAGAGACCACCACCCCTGAAAACAACATAGCCGCAACCACTAAAATTTGGACTGATGTCCCTTTTTTTAGATTAAGCTTATAAAAAAAGTTTCCCCCTATCTCCGCTGTAGACAAAAACCCTCTTGAAGAAGTAATTTATAGGCTTACGATCGAGATATTTATTATGAATTTTCCTATTCCAGAGTACCACCACCACGAAGAGTTTCAAAACCGGACGCGCAAATTAGCAGAAATTAGGGCTTTAGGGGTCGATCCCTACCCTCCTAAGTATGTAAATACACTTAAATGCGCCCAAATTACTCTGGATGCAGAGACTAAAGACGTTGGACATCATGACGATGCAGCCTCCGGCAATACGCAGCATGTTTTTGTCTCGGGAAGACTCGTTTTATTCCGCGCCATGGGGAAAAATGCCTTCGCCCATATCCAAGATGAGACGGGTAGAATCCAGATCATGTGCAACCGCGATCTGACAAAAGTTGCAGGACTTGCACAAACAGATGAGATCACGCCAATCAAATTCATCGAAAAAAAGCTCGATTTAGGCGATATGATCGGCATTGAAGGACACCTTTTTAAGACTCAAAAAGGGGAACTGACCATCTTTGCCAAAAATGTGACTCTCCTTTGTAAATCCCTACTCCCCTTGCCAGATAAGCATAGCGGCCTTGTCGATAAGGGAGTGCGCTACCGTAAAAGATGGCTCGATTTAATTACCCACCCAGAATCACTCGAAAGGTTTCGGAACCGTTCGAGAATTCTCCTCTCTATCCGAAACTATCTAGAAGAGCGCGAGTTTGAAGAGGTAGAGACCCCCGTACTGCAAAATAGCTACGGTGGAGCTCAAGCCCGGCCCTTTATCACCCACTTAAATGCCCTAAGCCAAGACATGTATCTCAGAATTTCTCTTGAAATTCCGTTAAAAAAACTCATTGTCGGCGGCATGCAAAAAATTTATGAGATCGGCAAAGTATTTAGAAACGAAGGGATCGACAGAACCCACAATCCAGAGTTTACCATGCTCGAGGCCTATGCCGCTGGCTGGGACTACAACGACATGATGGATTTCACTGAAAATCTTTTTGAAACGGTGGCGCTTAATCTTTTCGGAACCACAAAAATCAGAGTCACCCCAGACGATGAATCGACAGCGATCGTAATCGATGTCAAAGCTCCTTGGGCAAGACTTACGATGAAAGAGGCCATCAAGACCTTTGCCCACCTCGATGTCGACAAAATGACAGACGATGAGATGAAAGCAAGGCTACTGAAAGAGACCCATATCGATCCAAAAGGGGTTCAACATGCACCTCGAGGCGCCCTCATTTCGATGCTTTTCGAAGAGTTTGCGGAAAAACACCTCATTCAGCCCCATCACATCATCGACCACCCAATTGAAACCACCCCGCTCTGCAAGCCTCATAGAGATCCAGAGCTCCGCAAACAAGGCTTTGTCGAGCGTTTTGAGAGCTTTATCTTGGGCAGAGAAATGTGTAATTCCTACTCAGAGCTCAACGATCCTGAATTGCAACGCGAACTATTAGTAAGCCAAGCAGAAAAAAGGGAAAAAGGGGACGTAGAAGCAAACCCTCTTGATGAAGAGTTTGTGGAAGCCATCTGTCAAGGGATGCCTCCTACTGGTGGCGTTGGAATTGGGATTGATCGTCTTGTGATGCTCTTTGCGAACGCCGATTCGATCAGAGACATCCTCCTCTTCCCGTTAATGCGCCCCGAAGATGCATAAAAGATCATTTTCCGATCAAAGAGCGGTAATTTGTTTTTCCCGTAGCCGTTACGGGAATTTCATCAACTTTCTCAACTGCTGAAATTTTAACAAGATTGCTAAATCCAAGGGTTTTTAGCAGATCATTAACCGTCTCTTTTTCAACTGGGAAAATTGCATAGAGAATCAACTTAGGATTTTCGCTATCCGTTTCATCTGAACAAAGGGCCAAAGAAGGAACATCGTCACGTATTAACCCCCTTTTTTTGTATTCAGTCGTTAACGCCTCCTCAATTGCACCTAAGCTGATCATCTCTCCACCGAGCTTAATGAATCTCTTCAATCTTCCCGTTAAAACAAGCGTTTGGTCCTTGTCTAAATACCCGATATCGCCGGTGCGAAACCAAGATTTACCCTCAATTTCGATAAATGGGGACGAAGTAGCCCCAATATAGCCGCTAAAGACATTCGGCCCTCGGACACAGATTTCACCTGTCTCTCCTTTAGAAAGGGGTTTTTCTGTTTCAGGATGAATCGTAATTGCGTCTATATTTGGCAAGAGCTCACCGACTCCTTTTGGCTCTTTATGCATACGTGTTAAAGAGATCACAGGAGAGGTCTCACTTAAGCCATAGCCTTCTAAAATTTCCCCTTTCAGCTTCATTTTTGAAAGAGTCTCAAAGAGCTCTTTTGGAGTTTTTTCACCAGCTGTTGTAAAGAAACGGACACTTTCGAGCTGTTCTGGCTTTGCAACTTGAAATAGTTTTTTTAAAAAATTGGGTACGATGGGGAAAATTGTAACTTGCCACCTTTTAGCGCCTTTAGCAACACCAAAGCTGTCTGTCGGATTTGGGAAAAATGCAACTCGCATTCCAGAAAAAAGAGGGACGAAAGTGCTCACTGTAAAACCAAAAGAGTGAAATTGAGGTAAAATATCATATATTACCGTCTTAGCATTGCACTCAGTGTGAAAATTCCAAAAGCAGTTGTAGATCGTTGATAAGACATTTTTGTGAGAAAGGGGAACACCTTTTGGTTTAGCTTCAGTTCCACTTGTAAACAAAATGACTAAGTTAGCATTTTCATCAATTTGATCGAGTTTTAACTTTTTCAAAACTTTTGCAGAAGAAAGAAAGGAGTGAAAAAGGCCCTTTAGCTTCATCTTTAACGTTAAATTGCTTCGAATATCTTCCAATAATACGATCTGGTCTGCAACGGAGCCAAAATCGACATGATTGACCTTTTCCATAAAGCGCCAAGAGCTGACCGCCCTTTTTGCCCCCGTAAGCTTCATCATATGTTCAAGATAGCTAGGACCTAGAGTCCAGTTCAAAAGTACGGGAGTCTTTCCGGCAAAAAGAAGTCCCAAAATCGCAAGAGTTGAACCAACAGATGGAGGTAGAAGAACGGCTACATGACTTTCAGGAAACTCCTTAAAGGCCTCAGCCAAAACTAAAACCCCTTTTTTTGCCCTTTTGTATGAAACAGAGCCACTTATATCATCAGCCATTGCAACAGAGGACCCCATCCTCTCACAGATATTTAAAAATGCCTGCTGAAAGGTTGAACCTGAAACAAAAGTTGGATCGGGTCGATTTTTTTCCTCTGGCCATGAGTCCTGATTTTCTTCTTTAGTCTCATCTTTTTCACCTTCAGCCCCCTCGGCTAGCTCTACGAGATCGCGGACTGTATGGAGTTCATCAAATGAGACGGTATCAACAGGATAGTTTTTGAAAATCCAAGAGACAATTTCTGCTATATTTAATGAATCCATCCCAAGATCTTCCCCTAAACGGGAATCCGCAGAGACGGTTAATTTGGAATGATCGAGGATTTTTCGAATTTCTTTCGCAATTTTCTCTTCGATCTCTTTCGCTACCACATCATTTACATAGTTTAACTTTTTTTCTTTTGGGGGCGCAGCTTGAGGCAGCTCATTAGAGATGAAAGAGTAAGGAATCAGTTTTAAAGGCTCAGACTCATGAATCTGGCCCGCATCATCTGTATAATGGTTAAACCACTTTTCTAAGTATTGGTTGACCTCGACTTTAGAACCTTGGCGAGGGAGCTCTTTGGGATCTAACTCAAAATCAACAACAAGGTGTCTGCGAGGGGTAAAAAAGATAAAATTTTTCAGACAATTAAAAAGGGATTCTTTGACAACTTTCAAAAAATCGGGAGACTTTCCTGTGATAGCTTTAGAGTATTTACTCCCCCAAAGACCAGAAATCCTCACTAACACAACGTGAATGTCTTTTTGCTTCTGAAGAATCTCATAAATGGCAGAGGAACCCTTAAGCTGCTCTTTGCCCTGATTCTTTAATTTGCCTGTTGGGAAAATCAAAAAATTATCGCCTTTCTCAATCCCATCTAAAATTGTGTCCATGGACACTTGTGCTTTTCTTATTTTGTACTGATTGACAGATGTTTCAAAATCAGGGATGAGCACAGCTCGCAGCATTTTAAGACTCTTATGCGCTAGCGGATACTTCGAAATAAACTCAACAACTAAGGGACGAATCTTGAATTTTGGCCAGGCAAGTGAAAAAAGGAGAACAGGATCTACAAAAGAGACGTGATTTGGAATAAATACACTACCACCTAAATCCTTATTTTTCTTAATAATCTCATTTAAGCCTCTTACCTCGATTTTATACCGAAGAGACAAAATAAATCGAAAAGCAGCAGCAAAAAAGAGGATGAAAATCTTACGCATGATGACGGATCTTTGCAGAATAGGTCAAATTTTTACAAGAAGAAATGCTCCTATTGCAAAAGATCTTTCCATAGAGTATACGGAATTTAACTACGCGGCAGTCCTATGGATAATGAAGAACTCATACTCTTTCTCAAGAAAACAGAACTTTTTTCAGATCTAAGCACTGAGGAAGTTAAAAGAATCATCCCTTATATTAAAGTCATTAAATTCTCTTTAAGTGATTGGATTTTCAAAGAAGGTGATCAAAGCCGAGAACTCTATATTATTAAAGAGGGCTCAGCAAAAATCCTCAAAGAAGAAAAAGAGTCAAAACAGTTCCAAGAATTAGGAACTCTCCATATTGGAGATTACTTTGGAGAAATGGCTCACCTTGAAAATGAGATCCGATCCGCAGCTGTCCAACCTCAAGAGCCTACTGAAGTCTTAGCACTTGATTTAGACAGACTTAAAAAAGAACCCACAGAAGAAAAAACCTATCTAAAAGTGCTTGCATTACTCGCCAAAAAAGTCAGTCAACACCTTCGAAAAGCAGACACAAGCATAATTGAATCGCTTCGAGAAAAAATCAACATGTTAGATTTGCATGAGCAAACAAGCAAAATGCTCCTTGCTGTATTCATTATTATGTCTATTTGGTTCAATGTAGCCAAAATCATCGATATATTCTATACCCGAAAAGACCTCGCTGACCCGATATTCACATCTGCCATGTTATTCCTCTTTGTTATCCCGTGCGCCTATATTGTTAAAATCTCTAAGTACCCTTTAAGTTTCTATGGGCTAACAACGAATCACTGGGCTCGTTATGCTCTAGAGGGCGTTATTTGCTCGACCCCGATTCTAGTACTTGGCCTTTTTGCAAAATTAATCCTTATTAAGAACATTCCAGAGTTTAAGGATCTTTCCCTCATCCCCGTACAAACAATTATTGACAATTACCGATCCATATTGATTTTTGGAGCTGCCTATATTCTTTTAGTCCCCGCCCAAGAATTTATCGTAAGGGGTGTGTTACAAAGCTGTTTTAAAAACTTTTTTCAGGGCCGCAACCGCGTATTTCTTGCCATACTCTCTTCAAACCTAGTTTTTCAGATGCTCCATACTGTTAAAGGTTTTTGGCTTGCCATCATCAGCTTTTTCCTGGGGCTCTTTTGGGGGGCTCTCTTTGAAAAACAAAAATCTCTTGTTGGAGTCTGCGTTTCCCATGCATTGATTGGCGCAACGCTTTTCTTTATTCTGGATTACCAAGCCATCTTAGAAATTGTTAATTCGATGGAAGAGATTAAGTTTATCAAGAGAATTAGCGCGGGCTAATCATTCTGAGAGGGTCACGCCGTTCCAATCATCGCGCGGCGGATTAGAAATCAGCGTTTTACAACGTTTAATTAAGATAGAAGAGGCAATATCACTGCCTCCAAAAAGCTGATTGGCTTTTTCAAATGAAACAATTGCATCTACAAATTTTTTATCGAGATAAAGTTTAAGGGCAGATTCATAGGTAGAAATCCCCTTGAGCATTTGCTCAGTTGCCTTAAGTTTTTCATCGATGAGCTCATAAATAAGATGAGATTGTTTTCTTCCTCTTAAAACAACATAGTCAATGGGACGAATAAGAAATGTATCTTTTACTGCTTGGGCAGTATCTTCCCCAATTAAAATCGTCGTACCGTAAAAAGCGTTGAGCTTTTCTAAGCGTGCGGCAATATTGACCGCATCGCCAATGGCCGTATAATCCATCCGCTCCTCTGAGCCAAAATTGCCCACCAGCGCGGTCCCAGAGTTAATCCCCACTTTATTCTTAAGCATCGGATGCTTAGATGTAAGGTCTTTTAATGAAAGAGCAGCTCGACACGCACTGAGTTCATGGTTTTCCGATGGCTCAGGGGCTCCCCAAAGCGCCATCACAGCATCTCCCATAAACTTGTCGATAATCCCTTTTTCTTTATGGATTTCAACACTTGCAATACTTAAGAATTCTTTTAGGATTTCAGCCGTTTTATCAGCGTCCATCAGCTCTGACAGCGAGGTGAACTGCGAAAGATCTGCAAAAAAGACTGAGATTTTTCTCTTTTCGCCGCCAAGTTCCGCAGCTTTACCTGAGTGTAAAAGCATTTTCACGAGATCGACGGGCGCATATCTTGAAAAAGATTGAATGCCAATTTTCATCTTTTGCAAAGACCTTTCCATAATATTGATCTCTTTAATGCGAGAGCGCCGCCCCCCTTTTCCATGTGTCTCAAGAGATAATTCGCCAACCTTATCCATCTCATGAGCAATCCCCTTTAAACGATTTGATATCCGGCTGAAAAACAGAGATGAAAGCATTAAAAATGCAAGAAGAGGGAGGATTCCAAAAGCTAAATAGGCGGTTGCCTTATTTCGTACCGGCACTAAAAAATCATTTTCTTGAATCACAGTCACAAGATTCCAAGGAATTTGAGACTCTTTTGGGAAGCGGTTAATATAAAAAATATGGCGACCCACTTCAACAAACCCCCCTTTTTCCTCTTTGCCAATCAATTTGCCCCAAGCTGCATCGATCACTTCTGAAGGAATCTGAGAATCTGTTTGCGCAACGATTTTTCCATTATCTTCAATAATATAGACACTTCCATGCTCGCCAATATTTAGCGAACGGATGAACTCATTGAGTAAATTGATCTGAAAATCGACAGCCCAATATCCCTTCACCCCCCTATTTTCCATAAGGGCTAAGACAAATGTATACCCTCTTTCATCTGTCGTAGCAAACGGGTAAACATCAGTCCAAGCTCCGCCTGGATGCATTTTACCTGTCGCCCAAAAGGGGCGTTTTCTAGGATCATAATCAGACAGTTCCTCATAAACCTTTTCCCACTGATCATTTTTTATTTGATAATCTTCAACCCTAGTTTTGCCATCTTTTCCAATTGTTCGAAAACTTGCTGTAAACAAATCATCCGTTTTAAGAACTCCGAAAAAATCCCCCGACTCAGTTGTATAATACACAGTTGTAAATTCTGGGTTTTCTTTAAGAGTCCGGTAGCAAATATCAAAAATATTTTCACGCGTGTTGATTTTAAGAGCTTCTTCTTCGATTAATCCTGTAACCATTTTAAGAGAAGTAGGGGCGCTTTGAAAGTATCTCAATATTTGCTCTTCACCCGTCAGAGCGCTTTGTTTCGCAAGATCCATCCAAAGATTTTGACTCGCTTTTTTTGCAGAATAATAGGAGGGTATACCTACGATTCCAACTGTAAAAAATGTGGAAAGGGTGGCAGAGAGAACAACCGCAGAAACAAGTGTCGCACGCAAGGGGAAAGTAAAATCTTTTGAGTAGGCCATTGTTTACTTAAGTTCCTAACATCCACCACTAATTTTAATCGTATTTGTTTCGGCAGGAGCCGCTGGTTCTTTAGCCTGAGGGGCAGGAGCGGTGGACTCTCTTGAAGGTGCCCCTTCTTTTGGTGTTGCCGGAGCAACAGGTTTTGGAGCAATTGTAGGTATCCCCCCCCGTGGCGGAACGAACCTAGTCGAAGATAAAGAAGCTGGTAAATTTGTTAACCCACGAGGCGACAGTGTTTGAGGGGAAATTTCTGAGTACTGAAATTTCCGGGTTGGTCCAAGTGAAATTGACCCCTTTGGGGATACAACCGTAATCATTCCAAATTCACAGCCTATAAACATAGCGCCACCTCTTGCAATAACTGCTTGAATGAGCGTACCACGAATCCCTATAGTTACTGTGGGGCCTTTAATTGTGACAGCTTCCGGATTTTCTTTTGCAATCTTACCAGTTAGATGCCGAAATCCCCCTTTAAAAATCTCCCCCAGATAGGTATTTGCAGTCCGTTTAGATCCGTAACTATAGTTTTGGACTTCATATTCGGAGTTGGGAATCAGGTTTAAAACAGCATCATCTGTGAATTTAATCTGTACCCTAGAGTCAGCGCCAACAACGATTTTTTCCCCCGTCATAATGGGAGATCCCTTAGAAAGTGTCCGATCTTTTCGATTGGGATTTCTTGCAACGGCTCTCCCCTCTATCGCAACCACTTTACCTGCCATTTCTCTAGCTGAAACGCTAATCGTTAAAAACAAACACAGGATCAAACAAATCTTTTTCATCAATAGCCAAATAGTGCAGTTAGATAAAATCTCCCCATTGAGGAGTACCCCGGTATCTGATGGAGCATAAAACCATAATCGGCAGTGAGAGAAAAGTTATCTTCCACCTCAAAGCGAAGAGCAGGTCCAGCGCCCGACAGAAACTGATCTGAAAACTCAGGGGAAGCTGGTTGATAGTTTTTCCCATAGCCAACATCGTAAAATACGAGGAATGTGGTTCTACTCTTAATTTTTCCTTTTGTCTCAATGGTCGGGAAATAGAACTCAAAGTTCATACTAACCGCATTATCAGCGAGAAATTGAGACTGCTCATATCCTCGGATCGAGTCAAATCCTCCAAGACTATACTGCTCACTCGACGGTAATGGCCCAGTAGCTGCCTGTCCACCTAAATATAAGAAAAGACTCCAATCATCCCAAAACATATAGCGATAACCGAGAGATTGCCTCAAATACGCGTAGCGGACAGAACTATTTGGCCTTAATGCTTGATATGCCGAATCGGTCTGATCGGGAAAGAGATCTTTCCAAAGAGATGCATATGCTTCTATTCGATAGGTAATTTGGTGAGGCCCCCAAAAGTCGGTCAAAGTGTAAGCCCCTTCCCATTGCGTAATATTGATACTTTGAATGGTGATGGGAACTTCAGTTGTCGTACTTGTGAAAAAAAGGTTCGAATTCAAGTATTTATAGTCGAAGCCAAACTCAACTTGGGACTTAAACGGGCGATATAAAGGTTGTAAAAGCCATTTATACCTCCCTGATGCTTGCGCTGTTTTCCCCTCGCTTCGAAAGTCGGCAATATCTGGATAAATCTGCCCGTAACTTGCATACAGTGTTAAGATATCTTTCCAAGGGAGATTAGAAGTATAAACAAATACATGGGTTTGCAAGTTGTGAAAATCGGGAGATGCGGTATATTGATAACTCATCACATCCCCAATACCAAACGCATTGCCCCAGTTAAAGCCTGCAAATACATTTGCAGCAGAAGTTGAAACAATCCCATTGTTATCTGCACCTGCAAAAAAGTAAAAAGGGAACCGATCTTGGGTTAAAAACTCAACATCGGTAGATCCAGGCTCATCTCCTGGAAGTAAGATCACTTTGGTCTTTAAAAATGGATTTAAGTTGATAAATGCCAAATCATTAAGAAGCGCATTTTGATCAAGTAACTGCCCCTCTTTCATTGTGATTTGATTTTGGATTACATCTTTTGAAAACCAGTGCTGCCCTTCATAATGGATATCTTCAACAGTAGCAGTTAGAATCTCAATTGCAATGATCCCATCGCTCACCTCTTGCTCTGGGATAATAACCATTGCTAAAAGAGCTCTTTGTGTGAGGAAGTCGAGGATCGCATTTTTAATATTTTGAACTCTTTCTTGATCTAATTTGCTACAAAGATAAGGGGTAAGTACCTCTTGGATACCTTCGAGATCAATTTTTTTTACCTCGATATGGATCCCTTCAACTCTTGGAACATCATCAATACTTTCTTTGGCATCAATTAAAATGATCCCCTTAAGACACCCTTCGCCATCGACACATTGACATTTGGCATCGACAAAAAGAGGGCAAAAGAAAAGAAAAAAGCAGATCCATACCTTCATTATTTTCATCCTTGACATGGTGCCGCATTTTTTGTAGAAAGACCGCTAGGTGTTTCGATGTCAGATGGGTTATCTTCTTGGGTCGCTTCTTCAGCTGTTTGTTGATTGGTAAGCGATCCTGTATTTGAAGTTGCAGTAGCTTGTTCTGCCGCAAGCGTTGAGGGGACAAAAACCCCTTTTGTGAAAATTTGAAAGGGAACGCCGCCTGTACCATTTGGATAGTAGGTATATTGCGTTGGAGTCCCTGGTGGAACAGAACCATTTATCGATGCAGGATATGTATCTAAGTTAGGATTGATCGTATAAATTCTAAGATTACCACCCGATGTCGTAAGGGTCGATCCCGTTGCAATATTAATCACCCCGATCCCAATAAGAGGGCTTGGGAAATTATTACTTGCAACCAAGTTGATATCACCTGTCCCCGTTGTGGTGATAGACACGGCTGTCTCTGCATTCACATCAAATCCGCCTAAAAGAGAAAGTGTCCCATTTGCACTTGTGATATCATTTGCAATTTCAAGATTTTGTCCAGCATTCAGAGATAAATTAACATTATTTGCAGTCACAGTCGCGTTCACTAACAAATCACTTCCAGAAGCTAAATTTACATTTCCAGTTCCCGTTAAGACAAGCGCGTCTTGGACTGTACAACTCGTTCCAGAAGTAACAACTACATCGCCGCCGCCAACCGCAAAGGTAACGGCAGCAATTAAAGGAGCGTTTAAATCAAAAAGCGAAAATCCAAATGCACTGAAGCCATCTATTTTTTTCTCAGGCTCTTGTAACCATTGCCCTTTGACAAAAATTTGATCTTCCGGCGCATTGATTTTCCCACAAATATTGACGCTTGGCGCGTCTATGTGCACCTGTCCATCTTTGACGTCGATGAGCCCATCAGATCCAACAAACACAGACCCCTCAGATGCGCGCAAGAAAACTTTCCCCCCTTCATTCACAACCCGATTTGCCTGGATGACCCCGTCGTGATTAATCGCAAGCGCTTGCGCTCCATCTGTTTGAAGTTCAACAACAAGCCCTTTAATCGCCCCTTCATTGTCGATATAGCTTTTCGAATCAGGGCGAATATAAACTTCCGTTTCACCTGTTGGTTTCACCAAAAATTGAGAGCCTGCTCCTATTGAGACATGAGGAGCTTCAATGGTCCCTTGATTTTTCACTTCGTGAGCAAGCAAGACAACAGGGCCTGATGCGGAGATGATGGTTCCTAAATTCTCAATTTTCCCAAAGGTTTTCCCTAAAAAATCTAAATTTCCCCCTTCTAAAAAGCCCTTTATCTGCACATCGAGAGTTGATGCTAAAAAGCCTGCGGTATTAATCATTGCATCTTTGCCGATGATCACCCCATTTGGATTGATCAAATAGACTTTTCCATCAGCTTGGAGTTTACCCATCAATTTGCTGATTTCAGCACCTGTTACTCGGTTTAAAACAGCTGCATCTTTTGAAGGTTGATGAAAGCGGGTTGTTTCGTGAGGTTGAATAGAAAATGATTCCCAATTTAATACAGCTCGATCAGGAACACGAATTTCAAGCGTCGAGCCTCTCTCAATAATGGAGGCTTTTCCAGCTTTTACAGAAGCCTTTTTGGGATTCGCAAAGGCTGACAAAGCCACTAAACAACAAATAGCAAAAGACAGACGCATAAGGACCACACCTTTAACAGATGTATATCACTTATAAAAAATATATACAAAGCACAGATCGATTAAGATGACTTTACATAGCGTAAAAAATAGGCGCTTTGTGCATTAAAATTAAATTCCTCTTCTGTAGCTTCCTCAACACAGGTATCATTACAAAACCAAAACTTATTAACGCCATCTTCAACCGTTTTTACGTAAGCTACATAGTGGCCACATTGGGTTTGCTCACTATCTTCTGTGTTCCCACCAATGTGCAAACTAAAACTTTGAAGCTCGTAAGTCGCCTTGAGCTGATCCTGTTGTTGGTAGTTTTTCCCCTTAAGAAGCTCAATTTTTTGAGCTGAGAGAACTGGCGTAGAATTTTTGACTGTTTCACCCGTGTCTAAAAATGAAAATCGATTCAGCTGCACAAAAAGATTTGACGGGGCGTATTCAAACATTTTTGTTTTTTTCTTGATGCTACACCGTTCGTCACCTCGCACTACTTGGCAATCTCCCTCGCTAAACTCTTCAATCAAAAAGCGATCAACAAGGGCTTGAATAGGAAGCTCCTCATCAACAGGTAGAGCTACTGAAATTTGGGTAAGCTCAGGTTTACTTGCTCCACATTCTGTTTCTTGCGCCCCATAAAATGAGGTTTTTTCAAAAGTGGGATCTTTGAACACGTTTAGATCTGAGAATAGAGCTAAAAAAGCCTCATGTACATCGTGCTGATTTCCATCTTGAAGTTCATCGGGCAATAGTTGATAAAGACTTTGTAAGCTGATGGGCTTTGAGCTTTTCTGCTCTTTTTTTTCAACATACTCATTTAAAACAACTTTAAGAGGGTGAATATTACCTAAAAGTTCCTGGCAGCTCGATCTTGAAAGGGGCTCAGATGCAATCATCTGCACTAAAGAAATTAAAAAGCATTGATTTCCCCCGTTAACAAATCCGGGAAGCGTTGGTTCAGAAGAAATCTTAGCACGTTTTTGTTGGGGGGCGAGCTCAGCATATATCTCATCAAAGTGCTCTAAATCTTCAGAATCCCTGAAATGGACACCAGGCAAAAGATCATCAAGACCTCTACCTGAACTCTCATGATGTTCGATAGGGTCTGTTGGAATCGGAGCAAAAAAGTAGCAAGTTGGAATACTAGAAGACATGATCAAATACCCCTTTCAATTGCATCGAGGACAAAATTGCATCCATGTTCAGTAAGGTATAGACATGTATCGCCAACTTTTTTCACAAAATTTGCCTGCGCTAAGTGCTTTATGATATTTTTCATCGCAGTTTCTTTTTGCCCAATCATTTTTGCAATCGGGCGAAAATCAAAGGTGGCATGGGGATCTCCCCCTTCCATCGCAGTTTGATAAAGTTTAATTAAAAACCGCTCATCCGGTGTACTTTTTGATTTCATAATTTTTTTAACCTCGCGCCTTTGGGGGTATCTTCAATCACATAACCTTGAGAAAGGATCGCATCGCGCATCGCATCGCTTTGCTTGAAATTTTTTTCTTTCCGCGCCTTTTCCCGTTCTTCTAACAAACGGGTCAATTCGACGGGAATCTCGTCTTCTTTTTTCTTTAAAGGGAGAACTCCTAATATCTTGTCCCACTCTTCAAAGAGCTTTAAAGCTTCTCTCGCCTCTTCTACTCCCAGTTTGTCCTGATCTGCTAAGACATTGAGCTCACGAAGGAAATCAAAAAGAGCGGCAAGTGCCGATGAGATATTTAAATCATCTGCTAGCGCCGCATCAAATCGGGTTTTTGCCCTCTCGCTTGAAGCTGTGCTCGATTTGCTTTCTTTAACAGAGCGAAGCCTTTCTATAAGATCTTCGATCCTCTGCAGGCTTGATCGAGCCGCATCTAGCCCCGCAAAAGTAAAGTTCAGCTGTGTCCTATAGTGTGTAGACAAAAGTAGGTAACGAACTTCAGACCCGCTATATCCTTTTTGCAAAAGATCGCGCAGCGTATAAAAATTCCCTAAACTCTTAGACATCTTTTTATGATCGACGAGAAGATGCTCTACATGAACCCATTGATAGACAAAGCGCTGCCCAGAGCAACACTCCGATTGGGCAATTTCATTTTCGTGATGGGGGAACATATTATCCACTCCACCGCAGTGGATATCAATCGTTTCACCCAAAATCTTATTCGCCATCGCGGAGCACTCGATATGCCAACCTGGCCGCCCCTTCCCAAAAGGACTTTCCCAAAAGATTTTACCGTCTCTTTCGGGATCAAATGCCTTCCAAAGGACAAAGTCAGAAATGTTATCTTTATCGTACTCATCCGCCTGATTATCGCCAGATGCATTAACTTTGAGATCTGCCAATTTAAGACGAGATAATCGTCCATAGGTCGAAAATTGTCTTATAGAAAAGTAGATGCTCCCATTCGGGCTTTTATAGGCATACCCTTTTTCTAAAAGCTGCTCGATCATTTGGATCATTTCAGGGATATAATCGGTTGCTGCTGGGTAATGTTCGGCTCTTTGAATATTGAGCGCATCGAGATCTTCAAAAAAAGCAGTTTTAAAAGGCTCAGTATACTCTTTTAAGGGTATGTTTCTCGCAAGCGCGCCACGAATTGTTTTGTCATCGATATCGGTGATATTCATCGCTTGTTCAATTTTAAAGCCAAAATGTTGAATCGCGCGTCTAAGGAGATCTTCAAAAACATAGGTTCTAAAGTTCCCAATGTGAGCAAAATCATAGATTGTAGGGCCACACGTGTACATTTTTATGTGGCTATTGTGCGAGTGAACTAGCTCTTTTTCGCGCGATTGTGTGTTAAAAAGTTTTAGCATAGCCCCTGTAGAGTACGATAGTCTGTTTTCCCTGCTCCCAAAATAGGGATTTCTTCGATTTGTTTTACACTTGAGATTTTAACAAGATTACTAAAACCCGCCTGCTGCAAAATCCGGTTCACCTCTTCAACTTGAATTGAAATTGTGGCAAACAAGATAAGAGAAGCTTTGCCCACCTCTTTTTCATCTGCGCAGATAGCAATTGACGGCTCATCTGCAGATATACGTCCATCTTGGATGAGCTGCTTAGCTAGAGTCTCTTCAATCGCCCCTAAACTAATCATTTCACCACCGAGTTTCGTGAAGCGCTTGAGCCTTCCTGAAATAATTAAATTGCCGTCAGAATCTAAGTAACCCAAATCACCTGTCCGATACCACTTTTTCCCCTCAATTTCGATAAATGGGGATCTCGGATTGTCGAGATAGCCGTTAAATACATTTGGCCCTCTAAAGCAAAGTTCCCCATCCGATCCTGAAGGTAAAAGCTCAAGGGTCTCTGGATGGATTGTGATCATCTCAATATCTGGCAAGAGGCGGCCCACACCAACTGGGGGCAAATTAAGCCGCGTTAAGCTGATCATCGGCGCGCACTCAGTAATTCCATACCCTTCGATGAGTTTTGCGCCCGTATTTAAACTACGAACCCGTTCAAAAAGCTCTTCAGGGGCTTTTTCCGCGCCCGACACAAAATAGCGAACAGATTGCAGTTGTTCAATCTTTGCAGCTTGAAAAAGCCGCTTTAAAAAACTTGGAGGGCTGATAAAGAGGGTAATTTTCCAACGATTGATCCCTTCAGCGAGAGCAAAACTATCTGTCGGATCTGGGTAAAATGCGATTTTAAGCCCCGCAAAAAATGGGAGCAACCCAGCTACAGAAAATCCAAATGAGTGAAACGGTGGCAAAACACCATAGCATGCATCGGTCTCATTAAACACCATGCATTGCAATGCATCTCGATGATTAGAGATGATGTTTTTGTGAGATAGAGGAACTCCTTTGGGTACAGACTCTGTTCCGCTAGTGAACAAAATGACGCATGGGTCGTTCTCATCCACCCGATTAAGTCCCATCGAACGGATAACTTGTTTAACAGAACACATGCAAAGAAATACTCCGCGCAACTTCATGGACAATGTAAGTTGCTTACGGATATCTTCTAAAAGGACAAATTGATCAACGCACTTCCCAAACTGGACAAAAGCAAGACGGTCTAAAAACTTCCATGAGCTCACAATCCTTGTTGCCTTACTGATCTTCATCATCTCTTCGAGATACCGAGGACCTAAAGTCCAGTTAAGCATTACTGGGGTTTTTCCCGCCATTTGTAGAGCAAGGATCACTATGTAGGCACCAGCAGACGAGGGGAGCATTACTGCAACGCGATCTTCTTTCCACCCTTTAAAATATTGAGCTAAAACAAGGATCGCTTTTTTAACTTTTCGATAACTTAAAACACCTAAAAGATCATCGCCACAGGCAGAAAAGCCATTCAAACGTTGACATGAGTTAAGGAAAGCTTCCGGCAAAATTCTCCCAATTGGAGGGGCGGGAGCAGGTCGATTTTTCTCCTCAGGGAAAGTGAATGTAACAGGTTCGCGAATAGGCGCTCTCCCCTCTTTTCCCTGTTCAATAATTTGAAAAACATCACCCACAGTCTCAATTTCTTCAGGGTGGAGCTGGCCAATATCAAAATTCTTCGTCAAAAACGCGATAAACTCAGCAATATTTAACGAATCCATCCCCAGATCAAAAGCCAGATTTGTATCTAGCTGGATCTCCAGCTCAGGTCTTTCTAAAATACGTCTTATTTCACGATAGACTTTCGTCTTAACTTCCTCTGGAACCTTTATCTCGCCATTATTGCGCTTATCGGGGGCCTTAAATGCAACAGGTAGATCTTTTTTCCAAAAGCTATAAGAGACAAGTGTTACAGGTTCTTTTTCGGAGATATTTCCCTGTTCATCTGGATAGCGATCATACCAATTTTCCAGGTATCTGTTTAATTCAATACGAGTTGCTCCACCTCGAGGCAGATCCTGTGGATTCGGCTCTATTTCAATCAAAACACGTCTTCGTGGTGCAAAAAAGATCAAATTTTTTAAAAGGGTCTTTGCCCCTTCAATGAGAGTTTTAGATAAACTTGGAGACCGTCCCAAAAGGGCTCGTGAAAAACTACTTCCCCAAAGTCCAGTCGTCCTTATGAGGACAACGTTGGCATCTTTACACTCTTCTAAAAGCTCGTGAGTTGCCGAAGAGCCTCCAATTAGTTCTTTGCCTGAAGCTTTTAACTGTCCTGATGGGTAAAGGAGAAAGTTGTCTCCCTTTTTCAAGCCATCGGCAATCGTTAAAATCCCCTCTTGCCCCCTCTTAAGCTTCCACTCATTTACACCCGACTCAAAGTTTGGGATGGGGATCCCTCGGATAATTCCATTAAAAAATTGAAGAATTTTTTGATTGAACATGTACTCGATGATCATAGGGCGCATCCGATACTTCGGCCAAAGCCAAGCAGAGACGATCAAAGGATCCATTAGCGCAGGATGATTCGGCAAGAAAAGGACCCCTCCCTTGCGATTTAAGCGCTCGGGGGTCAGGGTATCTAATCCCTTTACCTCAATGCGGTAACGAAGGGACAATACACCTCTAACAAGATATGTAATAATAAGCCAAAAAAAATACGACATCCCCTCTATTTAACCTCTTCTGACCCCTTTTCTTCCACACTTTTCTTGCTTAACATAAAACATTCATTATCAAAATGATAGAATCAAAATAAGGAGATTATCTTTATCAACCGGAGCGGTTCAATCAACAACTAGACAAATTAACTTCCTTTGTATATACGTAAATATTTACTTAACGCAGGAGTCTTTTATGCTTACACCAGTAAATCCAGGCGGACATCAACGCTCGGAGGGGCCTAAAGAGGTGAAGTGCTCTCGTCAATTACTCTCTACATCTGATGCTGTAAATAGTGTAGCTAAGGAAGTGGTCAACGGCCCAAACTCTCGAGCTGCTAAGAAAATGCTTAAGTTTGCACACAAGGCAACCCAAAAGCCCACAGAAAAAAGTGCCGGTAAAACTGTAATGTTAGCTGTCGTGAAATTTCACGAAATTGCCCGACACACTTCACCACCCAAAAAACACAACTAGCGCATCACAAATTCTGGGATGTAATCGACATGCGGAGAGTTATTTTCCACTTTGTAAAGTGGTTCGATGTCGATTTTTAATCCTTGATTGAATTTGGCAAGTAGCTCTTCCGTGTTGAGATAATTCATGTGTGGGTTTCCTGTTTTTCCCACGATATTCATCGGAATATTGACCAATTTAGATCTTTCAAAATAGAGCCCTATCGCTTTTTTAGGGGCGTACTCTTTCGCCCAGACAAATTCCAAGCTATTTGGGGTTTTATATTTGGACTCTAGAAAAGCCTTTTTCAAGCTGCTCTTTTTAAATAACGTCATATCGAGTGAGTTGGGAAATCCCCAATCAAGCTCGCCTGTCTCGATGTCCCAGGCATAAATCCCAACGCTAAGGAGCTGACTTGGCGGAACTGCTTGAGGCTGATCGAACTGGTAGCAATGATTAATGTGACGTCCCATTCGCAAATAAAATCCGTAAGCTCCCGTTTTTTCCATCTGCTGCATGCATAAAGAGAGATCGACAAAGTCTTTTACAATGATGTCATCGACTCCAAAAAGGATGTATTCAGATTTGGAATCAAAAAGGATTTTTTGGACATTTGGTTTAAAATCGTGTTTGGGATCTTTTTTAGATTGAGCCACAAAGCTAACTTGAGGAAACGCATTTTTAACTTTTTCATAACCTGCATCGTATTTCGCATCACTTGCTCGATAAAGGACCGTACAATTTTCAAAACCGGTCATATATCTTTGCACCGACTCGAGACATGCATATAGCTGAATGGGGCGATCGAAGGAGAAAATCAAAATGTCTGCCGCGGCTTGAGCTCTTGTTGTCGGAAAGGCAGTAAGAGGCTTGTAGCTTACTACATCGGTTAAAGGCTCTTGCAATATAGACGGACTTGATCCATTGGCAAATGCAACAGGCTCTTTCAGTTGCAAAATCCGGCCGCCAGAGAGATCTTGAAGTGGCTTTAAGTAAGCTTGAGAATTCGTTGCAAATTTCCCCTTGGAATACAAGTGTTTTAGATGAATTTGCTTAAATAAGGCGGCGTAATAAGAAGGTTGGGCCCCTTCTTCAATCTCATAGGATGGGTAATGGATGGCTCTGCCGTGACACATCCAAACATCTGGATTTTGATAGGCAGCATTGAGCCGGTTGAATACAATCGGAGAACTCACCCAATCTTTCCCATGGATAGGGATGATAATTTCCCGATCTAAACAGCTGTCAATCGCTCTATAAAGGCTTGCAATTTGACCGAGCTTTGTCTCATTGCGAAGGAGGATCACTTTTTGCTCTTGATTGTTATCGACAATGAACTGACTTGCTTTTTCAAAGGTCTCATCTGTCGAGCCGTCGTCGACAAATATCACTCGGTAGTTGTCATAGTCTTGTTCGAAAATCGATTTTAACGTCCGCTCACACCAAAGGGCCTGATTGTAGGCATAAACAACGGCAACAAACGATTTATGCTCAGCTACGGGAAATTCTTTCTCTGGAAAAACTTGCGCAACCGCCTCTTTCTTTTCAACTACGTTAGGCTCTTTTCCTAACCAAAACCCTCCCAGAGCTACGAGAAAAATTACGACGATTCGCCACATAGATTCACCTGTAAAGCAGTAAGTGGAGGATAAGGATCTAGAGAGCGGATAAATTTTTCAGAGCGCATTTGTAGTTCTCTGTCCTCGCAGATATTTGTTTGTCGGTTATGAATATACAAGGTTTCCGAGATAAATTGGCAGTGTCCATTTGCAAGCTCAAGCATTGGAATCATATAGGCAAGATCCGCAGATCCTTGCAAAAACTCCCCTCCAGAGATAAAATCAGATTCGCGAATCTTTTTAAAAAGGGCCGCATAAAATGTCTTCAAGTGAGACGCACCAAAAGGTTCGTAGCGGGCCCGGTTTTCTTTTGCCTCGTGACAAATTCCAAGCTGGTACGTAGGAAAATCGCGATACTGGCCATATGTCATCCAAAGGTCAGAGTCGGCGTAATATGAATTTAACTTTTGCAGCACCCATTCATGAGCGAGCCAATCTTCCCCCTCTAAGACGACTACAATTTCTGGGTCTTCACAGGTTTGTAAAGCTCTACATATGTTAGCCAGTTTTCCAAGCCTTTTTTCGTTTTGAACAAGAGTCACTCTTCCTAAATGGCCGCTATCAAAAATAAGATCGCGAACCAGCTCAAAGCTCCCATCGTCTGAGGCATCATCGATATAAATCAGACGATAGTTCTCATAGTTTTGAGAAAATACAGAATCGAGGGTCTTCGCAACACTTGCCCCATTGTTCACACCTACAATGACAAATGTGAATGGCAGGTTTTTTAAAGGAAAAGGGATCGGTTTAAATGCAAATGGCTGTGTGAGCTGCACGGGCTCGACATATTTTTTGTTCAAATTTTGCGCAACCGTAAACGAACCGGCGAATACGATTGCTAATAAGAAAAGAAAAAGGACAAACTTTTTCATAAGTAAAGCCTAGGTTCAGCAAAATGGGAGTAGAAATCAAGAAAAAATGTTTGCAAACAGATAGTCTTTTCTTTTAGCATCCATAGCTCAACTGAACCAGCCGTAACTGCAAAAATGGATACGCTTGCCTTGATTTTGGCATAACTGAAAGGATTTTCACGAAATGATAGACCGAATTTGGGACTTTTTTGTCGACACAATGATGACACTTTTTATGCCTTTAGTATGTACCTATTTCGGGTTCTGCTCGAACACGTTCATCAACACATCAGTACAAAATGCAAGTGGATTAGAGTGGGTTGGAAACACAATGCTTAGCCCCGTCCAGTATCTCCTAGCGGGGAAAGAAGCAATACAGCTTCCAGATGGATCTTGGGAGCTCAAGCAGCGCTTTGATTACAATCACGGATTTTGGATCAAGGCAACATCAAGCGTCCTTGCCCTTCCAACAAGTTTAGTCCTTGGTACCGCTGTCAAAGGACTTGGAATGCTTAACTCCGAGTCTGCAACGCGCTACAATTCTCTCCTCGACGATATACAATCGGCCCGATCTCGCCCCCATTTTGAGCTATACCATCAATTAGGAATAGAAATGGGTGATGCAAAAGAAAAGCTCATTGCACAAGGCTACAAGAGAAGACCTGGAGATGAGATGACCCTTTTTTTTGAAAAAGAGGCGCTCAAAGATATCTCAGCGATTCTAACTAATGCGCAAATCCCATGGTGGGTCGACTGCGGAACCTGTCTCGGAGCTTATCGCTATAGCGGAGTCATCCCCTGGGATGGCGACATTGACATTGCAGTACTTGCCCCCGATTTTGCAAATGTACAGCACGCGTTAAACCAACTCGATCCGAAAAAATATATCGTCCAAGATTGGTCTTCAAGAGAGCGACCCGACAGCTATATGAAAGTATACGTTCGGAAAACGGGGACACTCATTGACATCTACCACTTTGATATTGATCTCGAAAAAAGGCAAATCGCATACATCCTAGCGCTCGAAAGTAATCTATTTTTCCCAGAGTGGTGGAAAGTGAGAGAAAGACGGTTTAAAGTCCCCGTTGCTTTTGAAACAGTTTTCCCCCTCAAAAAAGCGCAATTTGATGGGATTGAAGTCTTTGTTCCAAACAACGTCGAAAAATATCTACAAAGATATTACGGAGAGAATCTAGATCCAGCAAAAATCTACGATCCGATCGCAGATCGCTACGAAAAAGATCTCTCCCACCCTTACTGGCAGCGCGTTTACGCCCACTAAAAGGATTATTTAATAGTCTTAAGCTTTTGCAAAAGTTTAAGACTGACAATCATCTTTAATAGATCGCCCAAAACAAATGGGGCAACGCCTAAAAGAAGAGCCTGTCCAAAGCCGACAAATGTAGCTAAGTAGCTTGCGCCAAAAAAGTAGATGACCAAGTTTCCAACGCTAAGAGCTGTAAAGGGTCTTTTGTATGTTTCAATAAGATATCCCACAACGTAGCTTGCGATTAGATAGCCGATCAGATAACCACCTGTTGGGCCAAAAAAGCATTGAATACCACCTACACCACCTGAAAATACAGGCAAGCCTAAAGCTCCTTGCGCAAGGAAGGCAAATGTGGCAGCTGCACCCCGTCTTGACCCTAAAAGAGCCGCTACAAGGAGAACTGCCGCGCTTTGCGTAGCAATTGGCACGGGTGAAAACCACAAAGGGATTGATAGTTGACCAAATAAGCTGATGAGAAAGCTTGCTAAAATGACAAGAGTAAAGTCTCTAGCTGTTGTTTTTTCTAATGTTAGTGCTTGCATAAAGTCTCCTTAAAAAATGGGGAAGCAAATTCCGGTTCGGCATGGGTCGACCAGCCAGGTATTGGTGAAACAAGGATAGCGCCTTTCTTCTGTAAACAGCAAAACTTATCGTGATCTGCAGTAATTTTTCTGTTCTCAGAAAATTTTCGGTGGATCGGCAAATGCTTCATTAACGTACCAAAGCGCATTGCATAGGTATTCGTTGTAGAAGGAGTTGTTCTCCAGTGACACGATTTAGACAAGAAAATTTTGGATGTTAATTTTGGATAATCGAAATATTTATCGCGGTGATCGTAAAGCGTGACATAATCGACATCTAAAGAAAATCCTTCAAAAAGAATATCGACCCACCCTTCTTTATGAAGGTAATCATCTTCGAGGAAATAAATGATCGTGTCCGGATGTAAGTCCAATTTTTCTACATGCTCGAGCATCCGCAAAAAAGAACCTGCTTCGGTCCCTTCATTGATCTCGATTGCTTTTCCCTGAATAAAGTGATCCCCTTCTTTAGCAACATCGAGAAAGGAGGTGATATGAACGCGAGAGTCGATCCCTGCCATTAAGTTGTGATAGCACGCCTCATGAGAAAAATCTAAGGGACGCTTTTTGTGGGCGCTAGCTTTAGAGTAATTACAATAACGGACAAAAACTTCGATCGTCGGTTGAACGGGGCCATTTTGCGCTTTTCGTTTGGTAAAAAACATAACCTAGCACTTTGGAAGCATTTTTTTGGCTTGAGCGAGGAGTGATTTACCTTCTTGGTGAGTCACTTGCACAGTTGCCTCTGGCAAAGGGATCCATTTTCCATCATGAATCTCTTCAGTTTGAAGTTTTACTTCGCCGCCAACTTCTGCAATAAAGTAAAACACCCGCTTGTAAACCCTCTCTCCATCCATCATGAAGGTATACTGCTCCATCATAGGATCTTTTTTAATAAGTTGGATGAGCTCAAGATTTGTCTCTTCTTTCAGCTCGCGAAAAGCAGCTTCTTGAGGAGTCTCATCGGCCTCTGCGTGCCCTTTTGGAAATCCCCAATAGCCACTTCGATTGTGCTGAATGAGAAAGACTTCCCATTTCCCCCGCGCCTTTGAAAAGGGGATGACGCCGAATGATTCATCTTGTCTCAATTTAGGATCCTTTATATGGCGCAAATATCAACGTCGAATTATGCCCACCAAATCCAAAAGAGTTGGAAAGGGCCGCCTTAACTTGGTGTTCTTTGGCAACGTTAGGAATTACATCGATCCCCTCTAAAGATGGATCTGGATGTTCCATATTAATCGTTGGATGAAGCTTACCTGTTAAAATTGCCTTAATTGTGGCAATCGCTTCAATCCCACCCGCAGCACCCAAGCAGTGTCCCGTCATCGATTTTGTCGAGTTGATCTTAATGTCTTTGATCTGTTCTTTAAAAACATTACGAATCGCCTCAATTTCACAAAAATCACCCGCAATAGTAGAAGTTGCATGCGCATTGATGTAGTTAACTTCTTCTTTTTTAATGCCTGCAGCCTCAATAGCATCTTCAATACATTGGGCAACTCCCGCTCCATCTTCTCGAGGAGATGTCATATGATAAGCGTCACAGTTGATGGCGCCGCCTAGATACTCAGCATAGATTGGGGCGCCGCGCTTCAATGCGTGCTCTAGGGTTTCTAGGACAAGAACGCCAGCACCTTCACCCATCACAAAACCATCTCTTGCTTGATCCCAAGGGCGAGACGCTTTAGTTGGATCTTCATTTTTAGTAGAAAGGGCGCCAATGGCCACAAATCCAGCAAGACCAATTGGGTTAATTGGGGCTTCAGCTCCCCCACAAAGCATCAAGTCGGCTTTCCCTTCTTGGATTTGTTCGGCAGCTGCGTGGATACAGAAGTTAGAAGTTGCACAAGCGGTAGAAATAGAAAAATTCGGCCCCTTAAAACCGAGATCAATGGCGAGGAGAGCTCCTCCCATATTAGTGATGATGTAAGGGACGAAAAAGGGGGTAAGACGCTTGTAGCCTTTGGTTAAAATTGTCTCGACACCATCGTAAAAAACGGTCATCCCGCCCATTCCGGAGCCAATAACAATTCCACATCTATTTTTGTCTAATTTACCGAGCGCGTCTGCGTCAAGCTTTGCACTTTCGAGAGCTTTTTTTCCGCCTACCATCGTATAGCGAATGAACGGATCTACTCTACGAGCCTGTTTTTTATCCATGTACTCGCCCGTATCGAAATCGCGAACAGAGCCAGCGAAACGTGTCGGGTACTCAGAGCAATCGAATCCTTGAATAGGACCGATTCCACTTTTTCCTGCTAAGAGCTGGTCATAAAAAGAGTCGACGTCGTTCCCAAAACAAGAGACAACGCCCATTCCCGTTACAACAATCCGTTTTTTGGCCATGATCAACCTAAAATTTTAATTTTCAGTATGAATATCATACCAAAAAACGGCGTGTCCGGCAATGGTTATCTAAACCTACGGCGTGGGGGTCCCCAGCTTTTTTTATGTGGTTTAAACTGAGGCTTAAATTTAGCCTCTAGACCTGGAATTACAATCGGAGTCATCTTCTTGCCAGTAAATCTTTCAATTTGCTGAACCGTTCTTTGGTCTCTATGAGCCGCAAATGAAAGGGCAATTCCTGACGCCTTCGCACGACCTGTTCGACCGATGCGGTGAACGTAGTCTTCAGCGCTCATCGGCAAGTCAAAGTTAATGACATGGCTAATCGCAGGAATATCAATTCCCCTTGCAGCAACGTCTGTTGCAATCAAGATCCGAATGGCACCTTTACGAAGCTGAGCAATTGTTCTTGTTCTTTGTCTTTGGTTCATATCGCCGTGCAATGCGCCTGCTGGATGGCCATCGACACAAAGCTTATCCGCAAGCTGATCAGCTTGATGCTTCGTCGCAGTAAACACAATCACTTGTGTAAGTGCTGCATCATTGAGAAGGTGGTCTAAGAGACGATACTTATGATCGATGTTGTCGACTGTGTGAACTTGCTGCTCGATGCTCGCTTGAGCTGAGTAGTCAGGTTCGATCGAAATTTGCAACGGATCATTGAGAAGACGACGAGAAAGACTCATCACGCTTCCTTTAAGAGTCGCTGAAAAGAGCAATGTTTGACGATTTTTTGGTGTCAAAGAAGCGATGTGCTCCACTGGCTCAACAAATCCCATATCGAGCATTCTGTCCGCTTCATCGAGAATGAGCATCTCAACGCGGGACAACTGAATTCTTCCTCTTTCGATATGGTCGATCAAACGACCTGGAGTTGCCACTAAAATATCATAGGGCTTTGCGAGCTGCTTATTTTGTAATGGATAAGGCATTCCACCGTAGATACACACCGTCTTAATATGAGGCATGTGCTTGCTATACTTAGCAGACTCATTGGCCACTTGCATTGCAAGTTCGCGCGTTGGAACGAGAATTAATACGCGAGGCCCTCTTCCTGGAGCAGGGGTTGCTAATTTGTTCAATGCAGGGAGAATAAACGCAGCAGTTTTGCCAGTTCCTGTTTGAGCAGAGGCTTGTAAATCGCACCCTTCTAAAACTTTAGGAATAGCTTGTTCTTGAATTGGAGTAGGTGTTGTGTGCCCTAAATCCTGAATTGCTTTTTGGATTTTTTCATTTAATAATTGAAATGTCATTGTTTTCTTCTTTTTTTAAATTGTGAAGGCCTGTCGAGCTTTAGGCTCATCCCATGGCGGGTTTGGAGACGTCGATGTCAAGATCAACGATCTTGCTATCGCTCCAAAGACGCTCTAAAGAATATCTTTCGCGTAGGCCGGGGCTAAAGATATGAACTGTGATTTCACCACAGTCCAAAACAGCCCAATCACCTGTCTTAAGCCCTTCGGCGTGAACAGGGTTTTCCCCTCTTTCATCGAGCTCATCAACAACAGCTCGAGCGATGGAGGAGACATGCCGATCGACATTCCCTTCAGCGATAAGAAGAAAATCAGTAATGCTAGACATTCCTTGTACATCAAGTGCAAGGATATTGAACCCCTTCTTGTCATAAATGACTTGAGCGATTGCGTTGAGAGTCTCTAAAGGGGTTCTATTCATAATCTGCAAAATAAAAAGTTGGGCACATTTTTCAAAAGCGAAATTTTCAACGTGAGTATACTTCAATCGTCTAGATCGAGTCCAGCTCTTTTACGCTTAGGGCCTCAAGAGCCCTAAATCTTTTTTATAAAAAAGCACACCCATCCCCTCAATTTCCTCGTACAAACCACCTAATTTAAGCTATCCCATTATTCGCCAGCACTCTAAAAAATCTCAAGCCACTAAAAGCAAACAACTTACAGAAATACAGCAAAGCAAATACTTTATTTTAACTAAAAAAACATGTATAATATAATTATTAAACAAACAGGTAATTATGAGCGAACTAAACAGAATTAATATTAACAAAAATAACCCCATAGACCTATATAATCAGGCAAGACACCAATACAGTAAGGGTGACTGGAGCTCGCTTACGACCTTAGATAAAGTCATAAACGTTTGTATACCCGTTCTAGGCTGGATTAAGCTGATCACATCTTATTTAGCGCATCACTCCGCAACAAAAAGGCTGAAAAATTTGCTCAGGAGTAGTGCAGACATAGAAATCAAAGGCACACACCTAACTAATCTCTTTAACGCAGTAAAAAACAATGACGTCGAAACCTTCAAAGAACTTCACAGAAACCATAACAACCGAAGAGGTTTCATTGAGTCTGCAATAAATGAGGGAGATATTGACACAGCAAAATGCTATATAGACCTTTCACTTAAGGAAAACCCTAAATTTTTAACTGCATTAAACAAGGGTATAACTCTAATAGATTTTGCACTCCAAAAGTCTACTGAGAGCTATATAATTTCTGGGGAAAATAGCAAAGAATATGAAATATATCAAAACCTATATACTTACTTAGTAAGACAAAAAAATAAGTTAGAATGCGCAAAAGAAAATTTTGAAATAGACGTAAGTCGTCCACTCGTAGAACTTGTTGAGACAACAATACAATCTGACGATGCAGCAACATTAAAATTAATACTGCAAAGGATGACTAAGGATGTCGCTAGGGAAATTTTATTAAGCACTCACTTCAGTAATATGCATCCAATCAATTTTGCAATTAAGAATAAGAAAATTAAATGTACTAACGCATTAATACAAGCAGCCAAAGACAAAAATCTTTACAGTGAAGTCTTAAAACTACCTTTGTCATAAAAATTAAGACGTGAGGGCTACAAATGTAGCTCCTCTTCACTTAAGAAATTTAGGATTGCAAAAATTTTAAGAAAATCTTTATAATCCGTGCCCAAAACAAACTTTTGTTTGTCTGAGATACGGGAATTTATGGTCACTGCTGCTTCAAAGAGTTACGGAATCGCCGACTCTTCTTTCATGAAAAATACCACATACATCCCTGTTATCGGCACGGCTTCACGCACAGTTGTGTGGCTTTACCTGCGAAAGCAACCCGACTGCGCTGCAAAAACTCAACTCAACAATGAATACCTAATTGCCGATGTGGCGCGCAATCTATTGTCTGCCGCCTTGTCCATTGTAGCCATTGCCCTCGAAATCTTCGCTTATGAGGCGTTAGCCGTCTCATTGCTCTATTATGTAGCGGCCAGTTTTTATTGCTATTACGCAATCGAAAGAACTGACAACCCAATCCCAAGCACAGCTTAAGCGCGATAGAGTTGATGCTTTTCGATATATTCTAGAACTTTAGCTGGAATGAGATGTTTGCAGTAGAGATTTTTCTTCAAGCGATCTCTGATCAAGGTGCTTGATATAAAGGTGCGCGGCCCAATGAGAGGCGGCGCTAGTCGGATTAATTCTTCAGCCTCTTTCCATTGTTCGAGATCTTCTGCCACATCTTCTGAAAGGATCAATCGAAGTCCTTTGATTTGAAGCTCGCGAATCGTATCGATTGTGTAAGAGCTCCCCTTTCGATCCAACTCGAGCGTTAAGATTTCAAATTGGGGATGATCGAGCGCAAGTTGAAGCATTGTAAGACGATGTTCAGGCGATGTTTTGGGGGGATTTTCCGACTTAAAAGGTGAGCAGAAAGCGGGACAAAAGAGGATCTTTTCAAGTTTGTACGTTTCCAGCATGTCGATGGCCAAAGTGAGGTGGCCAAAGTGAATAGGATCAAAACTACCACCAAAAAATCCGATCATATGACAAACAATAGCTCCCGATATTTTGGAAGTGGCCAAAGTGCATCGTCTACGATCAATTCTAACTGATCCACAAGGGTGCGTAGTTCTTCCATTTTAGGTGAAATGAGTTCACAAAAGACTTTCGCCTTAGCCTCCCATCCCATATCACTAAGCTGCGATTGCATTTTTTTAATTTCTTCCGTCTTTTCAACAGCCTCATCGATGAGAGAGCTATATTGCTTTGCGATTCCTCTTTCCGAAAAATCTTTTTGTGCCGTGGGTAGAATTTGCGTTTGAAATAGTTCCACCATCAAGTTCGCTTCGATATTGATCGATTTTGCATATTGCTCGACCATCACTTCAAAGCGACTATGGAGCTCTTCTTCACTTAAAATCCCTTCAAAAACACGGATCGCTTTTTTATCAATAAATTGATCAAAAGAGTGAAAGCTACGTCTAATATTAGGGAGGCCTCGCGCTTCCGCCTCCTGTTCCCACTGCTCTGAATAATTATCTCCACTAAAAAGGACGGGCTCTGCTCCTTTGAGCGCTTTTTTCAAGACGGGAAGAGCTTTTGCAAAAAGGGCCTCTCCTGAGAGCTGTTGATCTTTCACCTCACTTGCAATTTCATCGAGCAAAATTTGCAAGCTATCGGCCACAATTGCATTGATTGTAGAAATAGGAAGTGCGCAGTGCGCCGTTGATCCAACTGCTCGAAACTCAAACTTATTCCCAGTAAAGGCAAAAAATGAGGTGCGGTTTCTATCCGATGCATCCACTTCATGGCGCGGCCATGACGAAAGACCTAAGTCCACAGCTCGAAGTTTCAACTCCCCTGTTTTCCCATGGACAATCCCCTCAACGATATGGTTGAGCGCATCTCCAAGATAGACTGACAAAATCGTTGGAGGCGCCTCTGCTCCACCTAATCGATGATCATTACCCGCTGAGGCAATACTTGCTCGCAAAAGGGCAGAATGTTGATGGACAGCACGTAAAATTGCTGTTAATAAAATAAGAAAGACTAGGCTATTTTCTTCAGGATCGAGCAGATTTTGGCCCGTATCTGTTGATATTGACCAGTTATTGTGCTTGCCCGAACCATTGAGGCCTTTAAATGGTTTTTCATGAAGAAGGCAGGCCAAGTTATGTTTTGATGCGCAGTTACGCATGAGCTCCATGAGCAAAATATTGTGATCTGCAGCTAAAGAGGCCCTTTCAAAAAGAGGAGCCACTTCATGCTGGGCGGGGGCAACCTCATTGTGGCGGGTTTTAACAGCAATGCCGAGCTTTATGGCTGCATCTTCAAACTCTTGCATATAAGCCATAACGCGATTCTTTACGGCCCCAAAATAGTGATCTTCTAATTCCTGTCCTTTAGCAGGTTTTGCCCCATAAACAGTTCTACCAGAGAGTAACAAATCGGGTCTTAAGAGAAAAAGACTCCGATCAATTGCGAAATATTCTTGTTCTGCTCCAAGAGTTGAGTAAACCCGTTTTGCTTTTTGTCCGCATAGATCCAGTAATTTCAGAACAACATGATTGAGTTTTTCTTCAGATCTTAAAAGGGGAATTTTATGATCGAGCGCAGACCCTTTCCAGCTAAAAAATAGAGCTGGAATGCATAAAGTACATCCATCCCCCCCTTCCCACAGAAAGGGAAAGCTCGTTGGGTCCCATGCTGTATATCCGCGCGCTTCATGGGTTGCTCTCAGCCCCCCGGAAGGAAATGAGGACGCATCAGGCTCTCCACGAAGAAGCTCTTTTCCTTTAAATTTTTCAAGGACCATTCCATGAGTGCTCCAACTTAAAAAGGCGTCGTGTTTCTCAGCGCTTGCATTTGTAAGGGGTTGAAACCAGTGGGTAAAGTGAGTAGCTCCATGTTCAATAGCCCAGTTTTTCAACGATTCAGCAATCACATCGGCATTGTCAAGGTCCAATTTCCCCACGCCATCGAGGACATCAAGCCAGTTTTTCGCAGCCTTTTTAGGCAGTTTCTCAATAAGGCCGCGATGAAATACATTTTGACCAAATTGATGGGCGCGGTTTTGCGGATTTGAGTGAGATGAAATCTTGCCGCTTTTTCCAATCTTCCGAATCGCATCTGAACGAGCGTTCATCCAAGGCTCCCTGTTTGGACTTACAATTTGTCAGAAAAGGGAAAGGGTTGTCAAAGATAAAAAAAAGGGCAGCCTAATCTAGGCTGCCCTTTGATAAAATGTGTGGAGGGGCTATTTAGCTTTCGAGATCACTAATTTTTTGCTCGATCTCTTCGATCCCCGCGTTTGCTTTTTCAAGGCGCTCTTTTTCTTGTTCAAGTAGCTCTTGAAACTGCATCGCTTTTTCGAAGTCAAGGTTTGATCCACCTAGTGATTTACGGTAGATCTCAACTTGAGCTTTGACTTCTTGACGTCGCTCTTTTCTTTGCTTTAAAACAACCCGAAGATTTTCAAGTGTCTTTTTATCATCTTCACTTAAGTTGACAAGAGACTGCTCTTTTTTGTCGGCAACGAGATCCTTTAATGGACGAAGAAGTCGTTCGATTTGTTGCTTTTCCATTTTTGAAATTTCAAGCGCTGTTATCTGAGCTTGAACTTCGTCAAATGCTGCAACAAGAGCCTCTAGCTCCATCGCGTCCCCAGTTTTTGAAAGGTCTGCAATTTTCTCTTTCAGAGCAACAATCATTTCACGCTTAATGCGGAGTTTTTCTTTTTCAGCTTCTTCGAGCTCTTTTGCTTTTTGCTCTTGAGCTGCGAGATGCGGCGCGCGCAATTGGTTGAGATCATCTCTTAAAGAGCGCACATCATCTCGATGTAACTGAACTGAGCGCATTTCATTCGAAATTTCCTCGATCTTTACATTGAGATCCGCAAGTGGCATTTCAGCGCAAGTTTCTTTGAGGGCATCAATTTGGACTTGGATCCCCTGTCTTTGCTCAGAAGAGGCTTGTTTTTTCTCGAGAACCTCTTTTTTACGCTCTTTTTCTAATACTTTTACCTTGTCCCAGCATTCGCTAAGCTTAAGGCGTGTTCGCGTAAAGACTCCGCTATTCAAAGTGAATAGTTTCGCCATGCACTGCAAGCCTTTAATTTCTTCGCGAAGGGCATAGTAAGGAGCGCCCACAATCTCTTCCCCTTGGAAGTGCGATGCGATAAAATGGTCGATGTCTTTTTCGAATTCAGTGCTGACCGCTTCGATTAACTCTTTGCGCTTAGGGAAAATTTTGTCGCCCAAATCAGAGAGTCTTTTGAAGAGTTTCGTTTTGAAGCGAATTCTCATGTCGGTTTTGATAATCTCTTTGCGAAGACCGTTGAGTCTGCTTGCAAGAGTGTTGAGTAAATTTAGCTCGCGCTGAATGCCGTTATAAACAGCTGCTTTGTGGCGGACAATTTCAGAACCTTGATTGAAGGATAGTTCCCCTGTCGTTGCTAAAAGGGCAGGGAAGTTTTCTACATCACCTTCAAGCGCTTTAATCGCAAGGTCGATCTGTTCCATTGCAAATGCACTCTGCTCTTCTAAAATTTCCTTGAGTCTACGAGCTTCTACTGTGAGCTCAACGTACTCAGCCCAAAGTTTTGAGCGGATGGCAGAACCTAAATTTTCTTTGAAAAACGGGAGGATTAAACGTCTCGCTTCCCAAAACTCTCTGAATCGAGGGCTCCCCTCTTGAGAGATCGAGGCGCGCATGAACTGAAGGCCATGGGCAACTTTTTCCTCAGGGGTAGGAAATAGAGCGAGCTTTTCAGAAAATTCTTTAAAAAGCGGACTCTCTTCTCTAGCCTCCCTAATCTCAGGTTGGGAAGTTTGTGGTGCAAGTTCAGAAGAATCTGGAGAAGAAATCATAGTTTATAGCCTTGAAAAAGTGAGAATGTACATAGCAATTTAACCGATTGGGTTTTTGAATGCAAGCGATTCTTCGGGTTGTTTTCGGTATATCTTTGTTTTTTAATCGCCCTGTTCAAAATCTTGAAGAATCAGCTCCTTCAATCTTTCGATTGGATGCTCGTCTATATTAAGCCATCTAAAAAGTGGCTCTTTTCTAAACCAGGTGAACTGACGCTTCGAATAGTGTCGAGACGCTTTTTTAAATTCAGTAAGAAAATTTTTATAATCTTCAGGTTTTTGCGGGCCAGCGAGATACTCTAACGCTTGTCGATACCCAATCGCTTGTGCAGCTGACGGGTTTTCTCTTAAGCCCATTTGCTCCAACTGACGCACTTCATCCAAAAACCCTTTGCGGACCATCTCTTCGCATCTCTGCTCGATACGTGCATAGAGCCGCTCTCTTGGGTAATAAACAAACCAGCAACGAAAGTCATACTCTTGCTCTTGGAGTTTATCTGCCTTGGGAAAATCGCTCACACGCCTTTCAGAAAGGGCCATAATTTCTAGAGCACGGATAATTTTATGTCGATCAAACTCAGAAATCGTTGCTGCATAATTTGGATCAAACATCTGGAGTCTTTCATATAAAACTTCAGGACCTAAATCATGCATTTGCCTTTCGAGTTGCTCTCGCACCTCCTTATTTGAAGGGGGACCTGCGGGAGGACCGTAGAGGAGCGCATGGATATAAAATCCAGACCCACCGACCACGATCGGAACATTTTCTCTCGCCATGATCTCTCGAAATGCATCTTGAGAGTGTTTATAAAACTCAGCGACGTTAAAGGGATTGGTCACAGGACAAATATCAATGAGGTGATGTGCAATGAGGGATCTTTCTTCAGGTAAAGCTTTTGCCGTACCTAAATCCATCCCTTGATAGACTTGCATCGAGTCGGCAGAAATAATTTCTCCACCCAAAGCTGCCGCAAGCGAAAGAGAGAGCTGCGTTTTTCCTGCTGCAGTGGGTCCAGCGATGATTAGGACCCTCTTCTTTTTGTCTTTCGGAGGGACTTTTTGTTTTTGAGTGACAGGGACCTTTTGGCCACGTGTTAAAGTTGCGCTTTTCACTTATTGAACTGCAAGGCTTCCTTTTCAGATGATACGATGTGGAGGATTTTATCAAATCCAGCCATCTTAATAATTTCGCCAACATCATCTGATACTGCAAAGAGGATTAATTCCCCTTTTTTACCTTTAAGTTTTTTAGCAGCGGATAAAAGAACTCTCATTCCGGCACTACTTAAATAATCTATTTGCGTAAAATCGAGGATCAAAAGGTTATGATCTTCTTCGATTAAATCGCTCATTTTTCTATCGAGGATTGGTGCTGATGCAGCATCTAGCCTCCCATCGATCCGAAGGATCACGCGATGTTCGATCTCTTCTAACTCGATCCGTAAACCAGCACTCATAAAACCCTCTTATTGAACAATTTCTAAATGAATACGACGACCCATTCTCGCCCCAATAGTCATAGCTAAGGTACGAAGCGAACGGATCACATTTCCTTTGCGGCCCACAACTTTGCCAATATCTTCAGAAGCTACACGAATTTCAATTAAAAGGCCGCTTTGACCCTCTACAGCACGGATATCTACTTGGTCGGGTTCATTGACCATATTTTTGATGATGTAAGCGACAAATTCTTCCATATATTTACTCCTATAGAAGAAGAGCATAGAAAATAGCGCGATTGAAATGAAGAACTTTTTCCCTGTAAAAAAAAATCTTACGTTTTTTTTATCCCTTTTCGACAAATGCCAGTTGCGGCAGGCGCAAATCGATGATCCTTGGAGCGAAACGGCCCCCCTCATTGATTGCAGAAAGTTGCTTTCTGTAATCTTCCATCATCGTTCTCCTCAAAGCAAAAAAATTGCCCAACTGCTGGGGGTAGTCTTTGGGTGCAATGCGTAAAATCTTAGGGAAAGTACAGATGATTTCGCGCTCGCTTTTGCGAAAACACATCTCCTCTTCGGTAAACAAGACGACCTCTCTTTGGCCTAAGCTTCCAGCAAAAGCATTAGAAACATCGATCCTTTTAATCCTAAGCCCTTCTTTCCAGGGAGCCGCCTCTAAAAACTGGAGGATTTCAAGTGCGAGATCGAACTTAGCTCCTTTCACCTGCCAACCAGAAAAGTCGGGCAAGCCCAAATAGACTTCGGGGAGGTGCTTTGGCGAGAAAAACGGGGTCACAGGGAATAAAAACCCTTCGCGATCTATTGCCATATTTTGAAAATCTGCAGCCCAAGCTACAGGTTTTCTCACCTCATAATCGATATAAAGAGTTGAAGGGGCTACCCTTTTAATTTTGGCGTTTGCAATCAAAGGAGATGCTTGAAGCTTTGCGAGCGCTTTTTTCATATCGAAAGCATAAAGTGGCGTAGGATTGTCGGCAGAGAGCCCTAAAATTTCTGCTAAATATACGCTTTTTAAGGCCTCTTTTTCAGGCCCTGTTTGGACAATGGACAGGATCTTATATTCATCGCTATTCAGCCGTTTATCTTGGTGCTTTGACCAAAGCCAATATCCGCCCATGCTTACCGACAAGGTCAAGCAAGTCGAGCCTACAAGACAAAAAAGGGCCTGTTTCATACTCCAAGTACTCATGACTTTACCTTCAATTGGCGGCTGTTATGCATCGCTAAAGCGATTAGCTCATCGTTCAGCTTTTCCATACTCATCCCAGTAGTTTGCCACATTTTAGGATATGCACTCGTATCGGTAAAGCCTGGAAACGGGTTGATTTCGTTAAACCAAAAATGCCCCTTTTGGTCTAAAAAGAAATCGATGCGGGCAAGTCCTTTGCACCGACAAGCCCGATACAATCTTTCAACAAGTTCAAATCCCACCTGTTTTTCAATTTCTGATAGGAATGCGGGGACCTGAATTTGCATAGCAGATTCGCCATACTTCTTGTCAAAAGCAACAAAAGCGCCATCGCTCATAATTTCTGCTGGCAACGCAATTTGGATGTAATCATTTCCTAAAACAGCAAATTCGATCTGCCTTCCAATCACCTCTTTTTCGACTATGATCACATCGTCGTGTTCGAAAGCTAATTTCGCAGAAGCTGCAAGATCGTCTCGATTTGCCGCCCGACTCACACCAATACTAGATCCCAAGTGAATCGGTTTAATCCAAACAGGAAATCCAAGCCTCTCCTCAATTTTTTGCAAAAGGGACTCTGGGTCCTTTTTGTACGTCAATCGATCCATCTCGAAAAATGGGGCTGTTGCAACGTTGTGGTTCAGTGCGACATATTTTGTCCAAGCTTTATGCATGCAAATAGCACCTGAGCGATAATTGCACCCAACATAGGGGAGAGACAAAGTATCGAGAAATCCCCCAATCATCCCATCTTCCCCTTGCGTTCCATGGAAGACAGGAATACAAACATCACATTTCACCAGTTCCTGAAGCACTTCTGCAGATATTTTGGGACCCGTTGTACATAGCTCCGCATCGAAGCCAAACCCCCACTGCCCATCCTTCGAAAGTTTAAAGACTTGTATGTCATAAACTGTAGCATCGAGATCTTTGGCAATATTTAAAGCTGACATTTTAGAAACTGCGTGTTCGGGTGATGTGCCCCCAAATAAGATGCCCACTTTAAGTTTTGGGGCCCTCTCTGCGTATTGATTAAGGATAGGATCCCCTGCTTTGGTCACATCACCTGCACCAAGGGTTAAAACGACATCGAGAGGCTTCAAGATCTGGGCCACGCCCGATTCTAAATGAGTCCGAGGGAAAAAAAGGACCTTTGAACCAAATTTTTCTCTCATCCGGCTATAAAGCGCTGCACTTGTGATCCCTGAAAGGGGCAATTCACCTGCACTATAAATGTCGGTCATGACAACGATATCTGCATCATCGAAGCAATTGATAAATTCTTCGAAAAGATCGCGCACTCGGCTAAAGCGGTGAGGCTGAAAAACGGCAATGAGACGCCTCTCACGCACATGGTCGCGCAGCGCTTTTAAAGTTGCCCTTATTTCTCTCGGATGGTGTCCATAATCATCATAAACTGCAACCTTATGCTTTTCGCCTATCCGTTCAAGGCGTCTGCCAGTTCCTGAAAATTTCTTAAAGGCGACCCGTACAACCTCTTCTGGGATTTTCAGCAAAAGGGCAAGGGCAAATACCGCAGCACCATTGAGTGCATTATGACGGCCCAATAAATTCAACTCTATCTGTTCATAAGGACCTAGATCGAAGACGACTCCAGCTTGAGTTTGTCCGAAATGATGGATTGGAAAGTCGGCATGCTGGGAAAAACCGTACGAGACACCTTTTGGAACTAACTTTGCAAGCCTTTCATCATCGCAGCACCAAACAAGGTGTTGCGTCTGCTTGATAAACTTTTCAAATGCACCATCTAATGCTTCTGATGATCCCCAGTAATTTAAATGGTCATCTTCTAAGTTTGTGATGATCGCATATTCGGCTGCCGTTTTTAAAAATGAACCATCACTTTCATCTGCTTCTGCAACAAAGTAGTCCCCTTTCCCAGCCCGGCCATTCGTATTTAAAGACCGAATCATTCCCCCGATGACAAATGAAGGATCGAGGCCCGCCTCGACTAGCACAGAAGCAAGGAGCGCCGTTGTCGTTGTTTTACCGTGAGTACCTGTAACTAAGAGATTTTTTTTCCCTTTCATGAGTTCATGAAGAAGGTCCGACCGGTGCAAAATAGGTAGATGAGCCTCTTTGGCCCGGATCAGTTCAATGTTGTCTTCTTTGATATCGGTGCTATAAATCACAGTGACTGCATCTTTTATAGCCTCTTCGCTATGACCGATCTGAACCTTTGCTCCTTCAAGAGTCAATGCGTTTAAAAGGGCACTTTCTTTAGCATCGCTACCCTGAACTTTTTGTCCGCTTTGCAGCAGAACACGCGCTAAAGCGCTCATCCCGATTCCACCTAAACCAATAAAGTGGTACGTCATTTTTTTTCTCCTACAGATCGAACAAGCTTCCCAAACTCTATTGTTTCAGGGAGAGCAACCTGTTTTAATGCTAATTTATGGACCTCAAGATTATTTCTTAAAAGCTCAATCTCACGGCTAAGCTTTTCTGGTGTCGCATCTTTTTGTAATAATACCCTTGCTCCTTGCTTGAGATACTCCCCATTTTTCCTTTGGTGATCGTGGGCATAAGGGTAAGGAATCAAGACAGCCGGTTTTGCATATCGGATGAGCTCGGCTGTGGTTCCTGCCCCACATCTACTCACGACTAAATCAGCGGCTTCATAAGCTGCTTGCATTTGCTCTTCGAAGGGCTTTACAACAGAGGGTACATCGTACACTATGTTAGGGTCTTCTTTCCCCGTTAAGTGAATGACCTCAAAGGGGAACGTTAAAAGTTTTGCAGCCTTGCAAAAGGTTTCATTGATGAATGCAGCGCCTTGAGAGCCTCCAAAAACCAAAATACAAACCCTTTTGGGATCTTTTGGATATTTCTTAGGCTCGACTTGCTTCAAAGACCAAGGTAAAAGAGGGACATACGCTGCCTTTTTACGCTTTACCAAAAACTGAAATGCGATTTTTTTTGCGAAAGGGGCAAAAAACCAGTTCACTTTTCCGAGCGTGCAGTTTGCTTCAAAAAGGACAATTTTCTTTCTTAAAATAGCGGCGGCCAGAAGGACAGGAAAACTGTGAAAGCTACCAAAACCTACAACTACGTCTGGCTTAAATCGGAAAATAAGCTTTAGAGATTGCCACATCCCCTTGAGTAATAAAAACAGATCTTTTTTCGATCCTGAAGAACAGATCTCGCAATAGGGTATTTTTCGATCGAAAAAGGGGGAACTTTGTAACTTATGACCTGCAAAAAGAAGTTCACAGTCTTTCATTTGTTCGGCTAACTGCCTTGCAGGAAAAAGGTGGCCCCCAGTCCCTCCTGTTGCAATTAGTACTTTAAGCATGCTTGCTTCCTTGAAATATCGAGCAAGATAAAAAGGGCGATAATGTTAACCATTAAAGAGCTTCCGCCTTGGGAAAAAAATGGGAGCGTCATCCCCTTGCTCGGCAATAATCCTGAAACAATTCCTAAGTTCAAAAATGCCTGAATAGAAATCAAAAATGTGATCACAGCGGCCAATAAAAAAGCCCCTTTGTCTTGCGCTTTCATAGCAATGACAAAACCACTTGATGCAAGGATAATATAAAGAGAAATGAGAGCTAAAATACCTGCAAAGCCCATCTCTTCGGCATAAATTGCTGCAATATAGTCGCTCCTCGCCTCTGGCAGATAGTTCAACTTCTGTAAGCTCTCGCCAAAACCTCTTCCCCAAAGCTGTCCTGAGCCTGCGGCAATCTTTGCTTGATGAGGTTGATGCCCTTTCCCTCTCAAGTCGAGCTCCGGATGCAAATAGACTTGAATTCGGTTGTGTACGTGGGGCATTTGATACGCTGCAAGCGATCCTAAAACAGATAACCCAAGCAAAGGAAGCGCCCAATAAAGCAAACGGATCCGGGTTAAGAAAAACAAGCAGACAAAAAGGAGAAAAATAATAAATGTAGTTCCGTTGTCTGGCTCAAATAAAATCAAAGCAATCGGTATTGAAAGCCATGTTAAAATCCGTAAAAATGGGGCCAAGGCGATCGGTTTTTCTTGCTTTAGATACCAATAGATAAAAGCAGCTGGAATTAAAATTTTGACACATTCTGAGGGTTGAAAAGAGAGGCCAAAAATGCCCAGCCAGCGCCTAGCTCCATTGATTGATTGCCCAATTCCTGGGACAAAAACTAAACTTAAGAGAAACGTTGCAGCAATCAAAAAGGGGAAGCTATAGCGGATGAGATTGGCATATCCCCATCGATAGACGAATATTCCGCCACAAATCCCAACTAAACTATAGGCAATTTGTTTAAGGAGGGCTGCATGCGTGCTCGTCTCCAAAGAGCGATCGATGATTTCAGCAGCGGTGGTATTAAAGACCATTGCTGCTCCAACGGAGAAAAGGATAGCGGCTGAAACGATGAGCCAAACTGCTGCGCGTGACATTTAACGAATCCGGAGTCGATCGCCTGGTTTCAGCTTGCGCGCCCGCTCTTCATTCAGGCCATTAAGCCGAAGAAGTTCATTAACCTTTATGTGGTGCTTCATTGCGATAGCCCAAGGGTTATCGCCCACTTTCATTGTGTAGTACTCGGGGCCTAAATCGGCTTTTTTCTTAGCTACTGCATTATCCAATGTTTTTTCTGTTGGTATCTTCAGAACTTGGCCAATTTTCAAAAAGGTATTTTTGAGATGATTCATGTTGATGATGTCATGAACTGTAGTCCCATTGGCTCTCGCAATTTTTTCTAAGTTGTCCCCTTTTTTCACAACAATCTCTTTTTGAGGGATTGATGGCTCTTGAACTTTTGGCGGCTCGGCGGGTTTTGCTGCAACAGCGGGAATTTCTTGAACGATAGCTGGGAGTTTATGTAGAGGTTGATCGGGCTCTGGGATAACTAAGGGGATCTCTACTTGTTTTGCCTGTTCTTGCACTGCCATAAAAGGGAGTTCGTTATAGGCTGCGGAGTCGTCAAACTTTGGGAGAGTTAAAGGCGCTTCAGCTACCATGGGAGCTTCTTGCGTTAGCTCATCTTGAGTTGTCAACGCTGCAACAAACAGCACCGCGAGTAATCCTGCATTGATCATGACTGCAATCAAGATTGTATTTTTCCGATTCATAGTTCCCTCACAAGACGCTTAAATTCTTCACCGCGTTGCTCATAATTTTTGAATTGGTCGTAACTCGAGCATCCTGGCGAAAGAAGGACCGTCTCCCCTTTTTTCGCCTCAGTTTTTGCGCACCTAACGGCGTCGGCAAATTGACCCACCAACTGAAAATCGAACAACGGGGCAAGTTCATACTCCATAATAGGAGCTGCCTGACCATAGGCAATTATTTTTCTCACTTTCCCCTCAAAGCATTCGATCCATGGCCTATACGATGAGCCTTTGTGAAGTCCGCCAATAATCAGTACAATTGGCCCTTCAAATTGTCTCACAGCATGGATAACCGAATGGATATTCGATGCTTTGCTGTCATTATGATACGACACGCCGTCGATTTCCGCTACCCATTCGATGCGATGCGGTGGTTTTTTAAAAGTTTTAAGCCCTTCTAAAAATTCCACATCAGTGACGCCGCATCGTTTGCATAGTAAATAAGCTGCTTGAGCACTTTGTTTCGAAGCCATTTCCAATTGCATATATCCAAAGTCATTTAACAGATCAACTTCAAAATTTTTTGCGCCTTGAAAAAATGAACCGAACTCTTCATGCACTTGAGAGGAAATAAACAACTCTCCTCTTTCTTTTAAACACCGAGCAATTAAAGCTTTTGCCTCGACATATTCTTGCATGGATCTGTATCGATCTAAGTGATTTGGAGTAATATTTAAAACAAGTCCCACTTCCAGCTGTTTTGACTTCAAAGTTTCCAATTGAAAAGAGCTAAGTTCAATCACTAAGATTTCCTCTGGATCAGCCCTTAGTAGATACTTTGTTAAAGGCTCGCCGACATTCCCCAGTGCTTTTGCTTTTTTTCCAGAGCTATTTAAAATATGGGTAGTCATCAAAACAGTAGTGGTCTTTCCGTTGGCGCCGGTGATGCCAAAAGAGCGATTTTTCAAGTTCCGAAATCCGAGTTCTATCTCACCAATGACTTCGATCCCCATCTCTTGGGCTTTTTGAACGAGGGGGTGAGTTGGAGCAATTCCTGGGGATAAAACGACTTGATCGAAACAACCGAGGGGAAAATCGGGGCGATCGCTCAACGCACCTTCGGCATTCCGATCGACCACAGTGACATCGCATCCTTGAGCCTTCAAAAAGCTCTCGGCTGCTTTGCCACTGACTCCATAACCCATCACCAACACTTTCATAACTTAACCCAAATAATTTAACCACCGAGGAGAGTGGTTAATATATAATACTGCGCATTCCATTTTTAAGCACAATTTCATTAAAAAAAAGAAAAAGATTGAACCACCGAGGACACCGAGTACACCGAGAAAAAAAAGAGAGGAGTGGTTAATATATAATGCGGCGCATTCCATTTTTAAGCACAATTTCATTAAAAAAAGAAAAAGATTGAACCACCGAGGACACCGAGTACACCGAGAAAAAAAAGAGAGGAGTGGTTAATATATAATGCGGCGCATTCCATTTTTAAGCACAATTTCATTAAAAAAAGAAAAAGATTGAACCACCGAGGACACCGAGTACACCGAGAAAAAAAAGAGAGGAGTGGTTAATATATAATGCGGCGCATTCCATTTTTAAGCACAATTTCATTAAAAAAAGAAAAAGATTGAACCACCGAGGACACCGAGTACACCGAGAAAAAAAAGAGAGGAGTGGTTAATATATAATGCGGCGCATTCCATTTTTAAGCACAATTTCATTAAAATTGATTAGAAGTCCGATCCTGCAATTCATTAGTTTCAGGTAAGTAAGCAATTGAGCTTCATGAATGGGAGCTAGACAATCAACGGCTTTAACTTCAATGATTACGCTATCTTCCACAACTAAATCTAACCGATACCCACAATCAATTTGAATACTTTTATAGAAAATAGGCAGTGATTTTTGGCGTTCGATTTTTAGTCCACACTTTTGAAGCTCAAAACACAAACAAGCTTCATAAGCAGACTCGAGTAAACCAGGTCCCAATGCAGTATGTACTTCAAGTGCACAGCCTAAAATTTCCCTGGTTAGCCCATCATGTAAGCGAGTTGAATAATCTACCTTCACTATTTTTCTCTCTCTTTCTCTCTCTCTTTTTTTTCTCGGTGTCCTCGGTGTTCTCGGTGGTTCAATCTTTTTCTTTCAGTGTTTTTTTATTGGAGCTTAAGAGACGCCACATGTACTTCAAGTGCACAGCCTAAAATTTCCCTGGTTAGCCCATCATGTAAGCGAGTTGAATAATCTACCTTCACTATTTTTCTCTCTCTTTCTCTCTCTCTTTTTTTTCTCGGTGTCCTCGGTGTTCTCGGTGGTTCAATCTTTTTCTTTCAGTGTTTTTTTTATTGGAGCTTAAGAGACGCCACAGCAATGATTGCAAATAACAAACTAATAATCCAAAAGCGAATCACAACTTTTGTCTCAGGCCACCCCTTGTACTCAAAATGGTGATGCAAAGGAGCACATAGAAAGACCCGTTTTTTGTTCCGATACCGATAACTCAATACTTGCAAAATGACAGATAACGCCTCCGCCACAAAAATGATCCCCGCAATAGCTAAAACCACTTCTCTTCTCAGGAGCACAGCAGAGACACCAAGAACTCCTCCAAGGGCCAAAGAGCCAGTATCTCCCATAAACACTTGCGCCGGATATCCATTATACCACAAAAATCCAAGAGCTCCCCCTGCCATCGCAAAAAGGTAAACGGCAATTTCACCACTGCCCTCAAGATATAAAATATTCAAGTAGCGAGCCAAATCGATGTGATTTGAAAGGAAGGCAAATAAAGCCAATACCATCGAGACCATCACCAAGCACCCAGCAGCTAATCCATCGAGCCCATCGGTTAAATTCACCGCATTTGAGGCCCCTGTGATCACAAAAATAATGAATAAAAAAGCGATTCCTGTCGAAAAATCTAGCACCGGATCTTTGAAAAAAGGGAGATAAAACTGCTTTGAATATTGCTCCATCGACAAAGTGCTTGTGAAGATCCTTTTTCCCGTCACAATCTGCTCTTTTGCCACAGGCTGCTTGAAAAATTTCTTCCCCGAAATGGCGTTAGAAAAGCAAGGCACCAATAGATAAAGTGCGACCAACGCCGAAAACCCCACCTGAATCGCCAGCTTTTTACGCGCCTTTAACCCCTTACTGTTTTTATACTTCAACTTTAAGTAATCATCTGCTGCTCCTAAAAGACCTAAAACTAGAGTGGCTAAAAGCAAAATCCACGTAAAAACATTGCGCAAATCCATCCATAAAACAAGCGATACAGCCATCGCAAAAAGAATCAAAATTCCACCCATCGTAGGCGTATCTTTTTTCTTCCCATGAAGTTCAGCTAAAAGGGGCACTTCTTCCACGCTTCGGATCGCTTGTCCAATTTTCATTTCATAGAGCTTTTTAATAAAGCGAGGCCCTAAAAAAATGGTCACAAGAAGAGCTGTAGCGGCCGCTAAAATCATCCGTGTAGAAAAATAGGTAAAAGCGGTTGGCGCTTTATAGTGCATCGAAGAGAGCCATTCGAGTAAAAATAACAGCATGTCACGTCATCAAGTTGAAAAGTTGTTCCATTTGCACCGCTCGAGAGGCTTTCACAAGCACTACATCACCCGGGCTCATAATCCCTTTTAGCGTCTTAGCAAGTTCATTAAATTGAACGAATCGCTCCGCAGGTTTTTTTACCTCCTGAAACGCTTCATATATCGGAGTGGCAGCATCGCCCATCACAAGGAGATGATCCACATATTTTTGGGCAAATCGCCCCACATCTCGGTGGATCTCTTCGGAGTTGGGTCCCAAATCAACCATCATCCCCAAAACAGCGATCCTCTTACACCCCTCTTTCGGCTCTGGCATGTTTGAAAGAGCCGCTTTCATCGAGTCGGGGTTTGCATTATAGGCATCGTTAACAAAGATCACTCCATCTTTTTCATACTGCTCAAATCGCATCTTCGGCAATTGTAAAAAAGGAACCCTCGCATTGATCTCATCCCACTGCACCTTCATCACTCTTGCGACACTTACTGCTGCTAAAAAGTTGTGAAGCACATGCGCTTGCTTATAAGGCGGATCAAATTGATAAGCTCTAACCCCCCTCTCGTCGACAAAATTTTCACTCGAAAGAAAATAATCAGCAGTTCTGTCTTCCATCGAAAAACTAATCTTTTCTCCCGAAATACCCGCTATCACCTCAGGATACTCGTAGAGTCCATGATGAAAAATCTTCTTTTTTGTCTTTGGATGGGAAAAAATCTCCCCTTTTCCCTGGGCAATTTCAGCAATGCCTCCGGGGAAAAATGCAGCGTGTACCAACGCAACCTTGGTCAATACAGCAATATCAGGCGCTGCAATCTGCAAAAGCCTCCCAATATCTCCCGGCTCCGACATCCCAAGCTCTACCACCAACACATCCTCGTCCCCTGTCCTATTGAGCAAAGTGATCGGATAGGTAAGCTTCGTGTTGTAATTTAGATGGGTCTTCCCCACCTTGAATTTCCCCTCCAAAAGAGTCGCGATAAAATCCTTCGTCGTCGTCTTGCCTAAAGACCCTGTTATCCCAATAACTTGAGCCTTACACTCCTCCATAAAGTGCCGAGCGAGGCTTTGCAAAGAGCTGACAACATCGTCAACCGGCAGTAAAACAAGCCCAAAATCAGGACCCGAATAATCCGTCGAAACGACAGCCCCAATGGCCCCTCGCATCTTCGCATCACTTAAGTACTTATGACCGTCAACCTTAGCCCCTTTGAGAGCAAAAAACAGCTCCCCATCGCCGACAAGCCTGCTATCAATTTGATAACCAGTCACTTGAGAATCACATTCACAAGGAACCTCGAAAAACTGCGCAATCACTTTGATTGAAATGTTTCTCATACACCCTCCAGGAGCTAAAATGTATACCCCTTTTTCTAAAATGGGCGCAACCATTGTATACAAGTAGCTAAGCACAAGCAACATACACAATACTGCCAATTTTTAAATTAATTGATTTTAAATAGTAAATATTTTATAATTATATGTAATAAACTTAAAACGGCTAATATGACAACAATAACACCATCAACAAGCACTTCTTCAATCGATCAGAGCAGTGCACCTGCATCGAATCATTCTGCCCCATTACCGCAATCGCCGCGTCCGACCCCCCTCCCCACCGTCACAGCTCCACTGAACCCAACGCGTTGCGCAGTTACACAAATTTCTGTAGTCGAAAGCACTGACGATCCCGCAGCCAAAGAGGCCCATGCTCAAGGAAGATTGCTAGGAAACGACCACGAAAATGTCCACCACCACGAATCGAGCATTTACTGGTGCGGCAAACGATACAAATTTACCCTTGACCTTCCTTTCCAAAAAGGCTCAAGCATAGATGCACTTAACAAAGCTGTTGAACAACACCGAGACTTATTTTTGCAAGACCTCAAAGCAAATTTAAAAGAGGGTGGCAAAATTAGACCTGGTGCTGACTTTAGCTTTATCTTTACTGAAAACGGTTATACCGCATTTATTCCCGACACAAATAAAACGTACAACCCGGAAGAACAGTCTATTGAAGAGATGATCGACAGAGGTTATATCACCGAACCATTAAGGATTGAAACAGTTGAGGCCAAAGCGCTATCCGAGATCATCAGTGAAATGACGCCACAAAATATTCTAACGAAATTAGCGCAAGACGATCGCCTAAAAGTATACAGAAATGCTCCTCAACAAACTGAAAAGTCGGCGCCAACAGAATTTCGCCCTGCAGGATTTAAAAATATCGGAAACTCATGCTATTTAGCATCAGCCGTTCAATCTTGGGCAAGTAACCCGCTTATCCGCCAAGAACTGCTTAAAGAAGGTGTTATTCAAGATGTAGGTGGAAAGCCTCACCCTCTAAAAACACTATTAGAGCAATATCCATCAGCACAAGAACCACTCGACCTATCAGACTTAAGAAATCACCTAAAAGGAAAGCTTTCAGAAAATGGCCAAGAAGATCCAACAGAGGCCCTCACACTCCTTCAAGAAGATCTAAGGATCGAAAAAGATTCTTTACTCAGCGCACAGATCCAATCGAGCTGGAGCTACCTAGATGATAAAGGAACAGAACAATGGATAGCACCAACTACAGAAACACCCCAACTTGCGCAAAAAGTAGTTCTCCCTAAACAAAATCAAAGCATTGAAGCCCTCTTAAATAAGCAACTCTATGAAGACCTAGAACCTTCAAAAGAAAATCCAACGACAAATATTCCTGGAACTGAAACGCAAGTTACACGTATCCACAAAAAAGACACCTTTACACAAGCTCCAAACGTATTTTTCGTCCATGTCAACAGAAACAGTATGAACGGAACCAAAATTACGACACCTGTTCAGGCAAATCTGGACCTAAAACTTTCAGGAAACATTTATGGGGCAGATAAAAAAGAAACGACCGAATACGATCTTATGAGTTTCAGCGCCCATCTTGGGAATGGAACTGGAAATGGTCACTATGTGACTTACCTCCGAAATGGCGACCAATTTTGGCAAGTTAACGACGCTAAATCAACACCTGTAACAAAAGAGGACTTTTTAGCCGCTGCAAAAACAGGATACTTTTACACCTATAATAAAAAAGGGATCACCCCGGCTCAAAAAACAATCGATTCACAGTCAACCAATCTAGAAAACGAGGAAAGTTCTCAACATAAAAATACAACAGTTTCTATGGGAACTGGCGACATCACAACGCGCCCAGGAGCAATTGTTAACTTCACAAACGACACCTTAGATAAAGAAACTTCGATTTTCAAAAATGCGCAACTACATGATGAAATCACAAGATTACGAACCCAAAAAGCCACCGCTTTCATTAATCCTGAAGGTAAATTTAGCTATGGGAATTGGTTCTCTTCTGCGGATATCGTCGCATCAGAGGCAACAGGCTTAAAAGGTCCTACAAAAATTTTACATGCTGTCTTTAATCCAAAAGCTGAGGATGCTCTTTCTAACCTACAAGACTTAACAAATAAATCACTTGAACTTGCACAGAAACAAAAACTTAAACAAATCTCCTTTACAATTCCTGAAGGGATGGAAGTCCTTGATACATACAACGCCTTACTACAAGTAATTCAGGCTTATGCCGAAAAACACAAAGACGACATCCATCCCCTAGAAAAAATTGAAATTGCTTTAGCAAAAGAGCAGTACGACAAAATTCAGGGCCAAAAAGCGGAACAAGCTAATGAAGTGCAAAATGATGATGTCAAACAAGAAGAGAACAAATATCTCGGCCAAGTCCTCTTCGACAAATTAGCTACCGCTGTGAACTCAAGTAAACAATCGATCACTTTTGACTTCACCTCAGATGCTCGAGATAATGAAGAACTAGCTACCTATGCAATTAAAGAAGAAAACTATTTAGACGAAAAAAATCAAAAGCTAACCGACACAACCAGACGCAAGGCTCTACGCGCTTTTCTAAAGACCTATGATAAAAATAAGAGAGCATCCCCTGTGACAATTCAGTTCATCCTCCCTGAGAGCTTACAAGACCTCGCATCAAAGATAAATATTTGGAAAGTCATACAACGTTTCAAAAAGATTACCCTTACTGTCGAAGTAAAGTCGGCACCTAAGTCCGTGAGTCCTTCGCCCTCAAAGGGAAGCGTTCAGCCCCAATCACCCCAAACAGAAAATGATGGGTGGCTGACTTGGGCTTGGAAAGGTCTTACAAGCAACGTAACTTAAGAACCTATCCACAGGTTCTTTCCTCAATTTAAATAATTGACCTCTTAAGCCCCTTACTGCATAATAGTTCGCATTCCGGTGGCATAGCCAAGTGGTAAGGCAGAGGCCTGCAAAGCCTCCATTCCTCGGTTCGAATCCGAGTGCCACCTTTTCCCCTAATCAGAGTAAAATCTTTGTTATTTGTTATCGCAACACCCATTGGCAATCTAGAAGACATCTCGCAAAGAGCCCTGGATGCTCTAGCCTCTTGCGATATCATCCTCTGTGAAGATACGCGGCGCAGCTCAATTCTACTCGACCGTTACGGAATAAAATCGAAACTGATCTCTTACCATAAATTTAAAGAAAAACAAGCGCTTGATCGGATCTTAGAAGACCTTGAAATGGGCAAGCAATTAGCCCTTATTTCTGATGCAGGCACCCCTTGTATCAACGACCCAGGCCAAATTTTGGTCGATGCATGTCTAAACAAAGGCATTCAGGTAAGCGCAATCCCTGGGCCTTGCAGCGTGATCCAAGCTTTGGTGATGTCTGGATTTGATACGAGCAGATTTCAGTTCCTCGGCTTTTTAGATAAAAAGCCGGAATCAGAGCTAAAATTTGCGATGGGCTATCCAGGAACCACAGTCGCATTTGAGAGTCCGGAGCGGATTGTAAAGACGTTGAAACTCATCGACGGAAAAAGGCGTGTGGCCGTGGTTCGAGAGATGACCAAAACCTTTGAAGAGTGTAAACGGGGCCCTTGTTCTGAAATTTTAGCTTACTATGAAGCCCATCCACCCAAAGGGGAAATTGTTTTAGTCATTGAGGCAGGCAAAATTCCCGATGACTTATCCCTTGAAGAGCTCGTTCAAATGTTACAAGATCTGCACGGTCTCACACTTAAAGAGGCGATCAAACAAGCTGCAAAAATGAAAGACATTCCCAAAAGAGACGTCTACAACAAGTTCCACAAAGAATAATACTAGAAACTTGTCCCTGTTTTCAGTAAGCTACTTGCAACAAGCAAATATCGGGTGTGCCCGCACAACTTTTTACCTATGAAATTTAAGAAAAATCTGCTCAAAATTAGCCTTTTGTTCGGTCGTAGCGAATAGCCAAAGGCTATTTACAAGAACGCAAATGGTTAATTTTGAGTATGATTTGCTTAAAGATCATGAAAAAAGTTATGCGGATACACCCGCAAATACCATCTCACTGAGGATTACAAATGACAAACCCAAAAGAAATTGTTTTTGAAGAAAACGCGCGAAATGCCCTGCGCGATGGAATTGACAAATTGGCTGATGTGGTCTGCATTACATTGGGGCCCAAAGGGCGCAATGTTGGTTTACAAACAAGCTGGGGATCCCCAACAATCACAAGCGACGGCAATAGCATTGCAAAAGACGTCGAATTAAAAGATACCTTTCTCAACATGGGCGTTGCCATGGGGAAAGAGGTCGCTGCTAAAATTAAAGAAAAATCGGGCGATGGAACAACAACAGGTATCGTCTTATTGCGCGCGCTCGTTCAAGGTGGCATTAAAAACATCGCCTCAGGTGCCAACCCCATCTCCATTAAGCGTGGTATGGACAAAGCTCTTGAAACTGTCCTCAAAGAAATCGACGCGATCTCTTTGGCTGTATCAAAGCCTGAAGACACCCGCAACATTGCATCTGTAAGCGCATCTGGCAATGTAGAAATCGGCGAGAAAATCGCAGAGTGCTTCAATAAGGTCGGCAAAACTGGAGTTGTGGCCATTGAAGAGGGCAAAGGAACCGAAACGACCATTGAGCTTGTCGAAGGGATGCAATTTGATAGAGGCTACTTGAGCTCATACTTTGCAACGAATGCTGAAAAGCTCATCGTCGAAATGACAAACCCAAGCATCCTCGTCACTGATAAAAAAATCAGCTCGGCTCAAGAGCTTCTCCCGATCTTGCAACATATTGCAACAACTGGACAAGAGCTTCTCATTATCGCAGATGATATCGAAGGAGATGCACTTTCAACACTCGTTGTGAATAAATTGCGCGGTACTCTCAAGGTGGCAGCTGTGAAAGCGCCAGCATTTGGCGACAGACGCAAAAGCATCCTTGAAGATATCGCAATCTTAACAGGTGCAACACTTGTAACAGAAGAAAAAGGGCTCATTTTACGCGATGCAGGAGCTGATGTTTTAGGAAGCGCAGATCAAATCATCGTCGACAAGGAAAAAACAACTGTTGTCGGTGGTAAGGGAAGCGAAACTGAGATGAAAGCACGCATTGCACAAATCGATGCTGAGCTTAAAAACACAACATCGAACTACGATAAAGAAAAGCTAGAAGAGCGAAAAGCGAAGCTGCAAGGTGGGGTTGCCGTGATTAAAGTGGGCGCACCAACTGAATCTGAAATGAAAAAGAAAAAACAGATGTACGAAGATAGCCTCAACTCTACCCGATCAGCCCTCGAAGAGGGAATCGTTCCGGGTGGCGGTGTTGCTCTCTTAAGAGCAAGTAGAGCCTGCACAGAACTAAAGCTTTCTAAAGAAGAACAGGTGGGTGCACAAATCCTCTTAAAGGCATGTGAGGCACCATTTAAGCAAATCATCACAAACACAGGCTTTGATAGTTCTATCGTTCTGAACGAAGTGCTCGGCAAAGAAAAGAGCTTTGGATTTAACGCATTGAGCGAAAAAGTAGAAGACCTCCTTAAATGTGGCGTAATTGATCCTGCAAAAGTGGTTAAGAGTAGCTTAACGCACGCGGTTTCAATGGCAGGAATCGTCCTCTTGTCAGAAGCGTTGATTGCCGACGCAAAAGACGAAGACTAAAACTTCTGAGGGGCTTTTACAGCCCCTCTTTTCCCACTTTGCGTCTCCCCTGCCTCCGTGGTTTTTATCTCTGTGGTTATTATTTTCTTTTTCACGCGTTTTGCGCTTTTCTTCCTCTTTCTCTCTCTTTTTTTCTCGGTGTCCTCGGTGGTAAATTTCTTTCTCTCTTTTTTCTTTTTTATGTTTTCATAGGTTAAATTTCTTTATTGACAAACTCTGATTTCTAAAGTAATCAAAGGAGGTTATGCGCAGTAAGTTATTTTTCATCTTGCTCCCTTTATCTTTGCTTGCACAAATGGAGCTAGAACCACAATCGATGCTCTATCAAGCAGAGTGGCTCTCGAAAAAATTCAATTTTGAAGTTGCCAAAGCACCCCCTCCCCTTATTTCGCCCCAACCACAAAGTTGTCTCGATACAGCCTCAGTCTGGTTCTCGATCGATCTCAATGAAATTGCAGCTCCCGCTTTTGAAACACTGAACAACGATACATTTTGGGAATACTTGAGAGAAATCGGTGTGCAAGGAGTCTATCTAAAAGGGCTGAAAAGAGGCGGTGCATTTAGAACAGGAATTGGTCTTGATCCTAGATGGGGAAATGACTGGGAAGATCTGTCCAATTTGCTTCGCAAAAAAGGGATCTCCCTCATTGGGGATTCATTGGGGAGCAGCACCGGATTAAGCGCAGACTTTTGGCTCGCACTCAAAAATGTGGGCGATTACCCAGGTCTTTATCACTTAGTAGAAATTGATAAGCGGGACTGGAAACTTCTCCCCAAAATGGGCAAAAGTCAGTTCGCCGTCAATGTTCCTTGGCTCACATTGCAAGAGCTACACAAAAAAGGTTACGTTCCCGAAGAGTTTACCCCTTACGTAAAGCAAAGTCGCTGGAACACCACAACGCAAGTAAAATGCAACGATGGTAAAATCCGTAGATGGATCTATCTAAAAGAAAATGAAGCAGATCCCGTCATCGATTGGCTCAACCCCTCTTTTGCCGGCTGCCGCATCGCTACAGCAGACACTCTCGATTCGATTTTTAATTTGGGCGAAAAAATCGTCAAGCTAGATGCTTCAATCAATGCGAATACCAAGCAGATGATGTCTCTTTGGACGCGTAAACTTGGGGCATTTTCTGTTCTTGAATCCAAGGGGGGCCTCGATGAAATCAAACAAGCCTCGACAGATCTAGTTACAGATACAATTACACGCCCCGCCCTTCTTCATGCCCTAATCACCGAAGATGCAGAAGCGTTAAAATTGATGTATCGCCTCTATTTGGAAGAGGGCATTGAAACAAAAAGGCTCGTCCATGTATTGCAACCTTTTGATCAGTTTGTTTGCGACTGGGCTGAGCTGCTTTTCAGTCCCAAAAAACGGTTCCAGTACTACGATGAAATCCTCACAGGAGATGCACTCAGAACGCGACTTCTCAAAGAGGACGTATCAAAAATTGGCCCTCCTGAAACAGCTACTTGGCCCAAACTCTGCCTGATGGCAAAAGGGATTAAAGATTTTCAGCAAAAATGGGAAGATAGTGGAGAAACGCATCTCCTTTTAGCCCTATTTTATGCTATGCAACCTGGAGCCTTTTCATTTTCTGTCTCCGATCTTTACGGCACACTACAGCCTCAAATCGTTGACCTATTAAAACCAAATGAAAATACAATCTACCCTTCATTAACAGGTCAGATGAATAATCCTAGATCATTTGCAATGCAAATGAGAAAGCTCTTTTCTATCAGACGAGATAGCGAAATTGAAAGTGCAGAGCTCGTAGATGTTCCTCAGACAAATCAGCCGGGACTTATAATTTTAGTCTATCAGCTAAAAAATAGTACTACCTTACAACTTCTCGCAGTCAATTTCGGCAAACAAAATGCCACACAAGTACTAGAGCTTCCAAATATCCGCCAAACAACAGCAATCGACCTTCTGACAGGTCTTGCTGAAAAAAAACCACTCGAATCATCCGTTATCCGCCTCGATGTCCCACCTTTGAGTGGAAAAGTTATTCGGTTCCAGACAAAATACTACGATTAATGAGACTTTTAGTAGTATGCGCTCCTGGAATTGGCGATGCATTGATCATGCATATCGCATCACATCACCTGGCACAAGCAGGTTTTGATGTCATTACTGACACCTCACATAATTTCGGTAGATGGCTTGAAGACTATCAGTTTGGCAACACAGATGCAGATGCTGTTTTCTTACAGCACGACAACAGCGAAAAAGCCAAACAAATCCATGGACTTAATAAACCCATTTACACTTTTTACGGCAGCCATAAAGAGTCAAAGCACGGCCCCTTAAGAGAGGGCTTCGACTATGTCTGTGATCCAAATCTCACCATGGTTGCAAATGTAGCGGCCTCTTTAAAAAGCCTTTTTCAAATCAACGCCTCTTTCGACAACGGCATGAGGGCACCTGCCAATCTCACCCACAGAAAATACCGCAACCGGGTTGCCATCCACCCATCTAGCAGCTCTGAGAGCAAAAACTGGCCACTCGAGAAATATCAAAAAGTAGCAAACTGGTTAAAGTTAAGGGGCTATGAACCCGTTTTTATTCCTAAACTTCCCTCAATAGATGATTTATGCTCATTTATCTATGAGTCGGGATATTTTATTGGTAACGATTCTGGCCCAGGGCATATCGCCTCAATCCTCAATATCCCTCATCTCATAGTTGGCCCCAGCAAAAAACAGATGCTCCTCTGGCGTCCCGGCTGGGCGCGAGGAGAAATTGCCCTCCCCCCATCATGGGCCCCAAAAAAATACTGGAAGCAATTAACCACAACAATAAAGGTTATTAAAGCTTTAAAAAACAAAGTATTGCAAAACTAAATGAAATTAATCCAAAAATAGTATAATATAATGTTTAACCCAAAAGGATAAACTTATATGAAAGATCTCCCTCATCATATGAAGAAGTTGAATCGAAACATCATTCGCTCTATGCATCGCGAAGAAATGCAAGAAGAGCTGCCAGAGATCCCTACTTTTCCCGAGACACAGCACCAAAAAAAGAAAAAAGCAAAGATCAAAATGAGGGATGAGAAAAAAGCAAAAGCGATTACACATCCCACTCCAGATGAACGAAATAAGATTATGAAAAAGGGAAGAGTCCCTGTATTTGACCGGACCAACAATGCAGAACCGAAACATGCTCGGCCAAGCAAGAAAAAAACCCCTAGAATCTAAGCATTTGGGCAGTTATCATATCCTACATGAGAATTGCCCAAATTTCTGATTTTCACTTTACGAAAGTTACATTTAACCCATTTCGCCTGTTTTCAAAAAGGTTGTTGGGCCATTTGAATTGGCTTTTTTTCAGAAGAAAAACATTTTTTGAGGCACAGTTAGATCCTCTCCCCAAGCTATTTAGCGACCTAAATGTAGATCTTGTCTTGTTAGGTGGAGATCTATCTACAACTTCTTTCATAAAAGAGTTTGAAAAGGCAGCTAAATTAATTGGCAAAATCAAGCAGCCTTGGATTGCAATCCCTGGAAATCACGACCATTACACATACCGCAGCTACCGACAAAAACACTTCTATCGCTATTTCAAAAACAAAAGAGACGAGATCACACATCGTGCAGATTTTTTCACACTAAAAGAACACGGCATCGAAGCGCATAAAATCATGGATGGATGGTGGTTAATCGCATTAGATACAGCTCTTGCGACAAATCTATACTCATCAACGGGACTTTTTTCAGAAAAATTAGAAAGTTATTTAGAAGAGGTTCTTAAACTTATCCCAGATACAGACTCGATCCTTCTTCTCAACCACTACCCTTTTTTCCAAAACGATGTTGAAAGACATAACCTAGTTCGAGGAGAGGTGCTTCAAAAATTAATCGAGCGCAATCCTCGCATTCGAATGTATCTACACGGCCATACACATCGCCATACAATTGCCGACCTTCAAGTGAGCAACCTCCCTCTCGTTGTCGATAGCGGAAGCTGCGCCCAAGGGAAAAAAGGATCGTGGAATTTAATCGACATTAACACCAATGGATGCACTATATCGACCTATCAATGGAACGATCAGTGGACGAAAACAAAGACAGAGGACTTTGCATGGACGCGCCCGTAGAAACACAGCAAGAGCCGCAACAAGAGCCATGGTTTTCCGATGGGCTGCGCTTTAAGTGTACTGGCTGCGGCAAGTGTTGCACAGGATCTCCCGGCTACGTATTTTTATCAAACCAGGATCTGGATAATCTCTCAAATCACTTTCATCTTACTCGAGAAGAATTTACAAAAAAATATACCCGCTACATCGACGGGCAATATGCACTGTTAGATAAACCAGATAACTACGATTGCATCTTTCTCAAAGATAAACAGTGCACAGCCTATGAAGCAAGGCCTATTCAATGCCGCACATTTCCTTGGTGGGTTTACCATTTACGAGACCCAAAAGATTGGGAAGAAGCCTCAAAGCGTTGCGAAGGGATCAATCATCCCGAGGCAGAAATTGTCCCTTCTCTTCACATTCAAGAACAGTGTGTCACTTATTTGGATAATCTTTTAGACCAAAATTTCGATTTTTGAGCATAATGCGTTTCATGACGCAAATCGAAGAACGAATTCAACGCTGGTTAAACGGTCCCTTTGACCAAAATACAAAAGACGAAATCAACCGCCTTCTCATCGAAGATCCCAAAGCACTCTCCGATGCCTTTTTCAAAGATCTTGCCTTTGGAACAGGAGGGATGCGTGGGATTATGGGTATTGGGACCAATCGACTCAATGTCTATACCATCAGGATGGCAACACAAGGGCTTGCAAATTACCTCAATCAACAACCAGGCGAAGAAAAATCTGTTTTTATCGGCTACGATGTTAGAAATCATTCGCGCGAATTTGCGGAAGAGACTGCAAAAGTTTTAGCTGGCAATCAGATCCGCGCACTTCTTTCTAAAGAGATCTGCCCAACACCTTTAGTCTCTTTTGCCTGCAGACACTTCAAGTGCTCCGCGGCAATTATGATTACAGCATCTCACAATCCTCCTCAATATAACGGCTATAAAGTCTACTGGAACGATGGCTGTCAACTCGTTCCTCCCCACGATGAGGGCGTTATGAAAGAAGTGGAAAAAATTAAAAGCCCCGATCAAGTTAGACTCAATCCGAAATACGAAGAGATCGGATCTGTTATTGATGACGCATATTTAGATGAGCTAAAAAAGATCCAGATGCTCCCGAATCTATCGAAAATACCCTTAAAAATAGTCTATTCCAATCTTCATGGGACAGGGATTCGACTCATGCAAAAAGCGCTAAATGCGTGGGGTTATCCATCCCCATCGTATGTAGAAAAGCAAAAAGCGCTCGATGGCAATTTCACTAACGCCCCCTCCCCTAATCCTGAAGAAGAAAAAGCGCTTCAACTTGGAACAGAACAACTCGCACAAGAAAAAGCGGACCTTTTTATCGCAACTGACCCCGATGCAGACCGCATTGGCCTTGTGGTCCCCAATGCCCGCTTTACTGGCAATCAAATTGCTTGTCTATGCCTTTACCATATCTGCTCAACCCTTGCTGAAAAAAATCAATTTCCCTCAAACGCGGCCCTTATTAAAACGATTGTGACAACCGAGCTATTTAAGACAATTGCAGAGAGCTTCGGGGGAAAATGTGTCGATGTTCTGACAGGATTTAAATACATTGGAGAGCAAATTGGAATTTGGGAAAGTGCATTTGACGCATATCAATATCTTTTTGGCGCTGAAGAATCCTACGGATACCTCGGTCATACCTTTGCTCGAGATAAAGATGCATTTTCTACGGCGTGCTTAATTGCAGAGATGGCAGCGAAAGCAAAAAGTGAAAACATCACACTTGTCGACAGACTCAACCAAATCTATAGTAAATTTGGGATCCATAGAGAATCTCTCCTCAACATCGCATTTACCGATAGCCAAGCGGGAATGGATCAGATGAAAAGCCTGATGAACCGCCTGCGCAAAGACCCACCTAGCCACATAGCAAACCAAAAAGTGACCCTTATCGAAGATTACATCGATGGGAAAGATACACTTCCCCCCTCAGATGTGCTCCGTTTTTGGCTCGAAGACAAAAGTAAATTAGTGATCCGACCGTCTGGAACAGAGCCAAAGGTAAAAGTGTATGCGGAAGTGATGCAGATGGGTAAAAGCGATCTTAAAGAAAGTATCGAAGAGTGTGATGAGCGCCTAAAAAAACTTCTCGAGAGTTTTCAAAGTGATCTAAAGTAGCTTCGCTTATCTTCCCCTCTTCCTCGCGCGTTTCGCGCGTTCTCTGTGGTTTCTATCTCTGTGGTTTATCCTTTTCTTTGCGTCTTTTTTCCGCGCGTTTCACGCGCTCTCTAACTTTCTATCTCTCTGTGGTTTCTTTCTTTGCATCCCCGCGTTGATTTTCCCAAGCTATTAAGAGTTGGGCTTTTCTTTTTTGGGGTATTTGACTCTCACGTGGTGAGAGAGGAGAAGAGTTTTTACAAGAGTTTTCTTAATATTAGCAAGTTCTTCAAAGGTGAGTTGACAGTCGTCAAACTGACTATCTTCAGCTTTTTCCGAAACAAGCCGATTGACAAGTTCAGTTAACGTTTGTTCGTTAATGATCTCCAAAGAGCGCGTTGCTGCCTCAATTGTGTCACAAATCATGATGATAGCAGATTCTTTGGTGCGGGGCCTAGGTCCAGGATAGCGGAATTGGGCTTCATCGACCTCTTCAACCCGATTGCCCTTGAGTTCGAGTTGCTTTCTGTAAAAATAATAGACGAGAGTTGTTCCGTGGTGCTCTCGAATGATATCGATAAATGACTGAGGAAGCCTTGCTTTTTTGGCAATTTCTTCGCCATCTGTGACATGGGAAATAATGACTTGGGCAGATTCTAAAGGCGTTAAGAGCTGATGGATATTGACTACACCTTGCTGGTTTTCTGTATAAAATTGAGGATTGTTGATTTTACCAATGTCATGATAGAGCGTAGCCGCCCTACAAAACAGACCATTTGCACCAATGGCCCCTGCACAAATCTCTGCTAAATTGCCCAAAACCAAGCTATGTTGATACGTTCCTGGTACCTCCACAGCAAACCGGCGCAGCAAATCGCTACTCGGGTCGGTGTATTCCATCAAAGTCATGTCGGTAATGATCCCGAAAAGCGTCTCTAAAGCGGGCAAAATGCCAACGACCAAAACAGCTGTAATCAAAAGAAATACGAAAGAGGCCCCAATGTCGATCAAAAGCATGTAAGAAGCGAAGTGATTTTCTGCAAACGTGAAAGCAAATAATACAGGAATTGCGCTCAGCCACGACTTCATGCAAACAGTAAATACCTCTTTACGCTTGCGAAGTCCCCTTGAGCCAATGATGACTACAATGGATGTAACGAGATTCAAAATCAAAAAGTGGCTGTGATCGACAGCTAAGCTTACCGACAGAATAATGGAGAGAAATGTCGCAGCAAAAAGAGCCGTTCTAGGAGAGAGGAGGATACAGATCAAAATCGTTGCAAAAGGGGCCACAATGGGAAAACGGACCGCTCCAATAATATCAGACGAGCTCTTAAGCAAAATATATTCTGTGAATTTCGCAAACAAAAGGGTGAGAAGCACAATACAGACAAATAGAGAAATTTCCCTTAAAGAGCGGATAAAAGTGGGCTGGCTGATTCTAAAATAAAGACCGCTGATTGTCACAAAAATGATAGAGAGGACAAAACTTGCAATAATTGTTAAAGGATCCCAAAGTTTGCGACTCTCAGAAATAGCCTGCTTCATCGACTGGACCATTGTCAAATGGCGGGAGGTCACATTTTCTCCCTGATCGATAATCCGCGTTCCCGCATAGACCTTTGTCATCTTTTCGGGAATCGTCCTTCCAACGCGGGCCTGTAAGGAGCGCTCGAGAGCCGTATCTTGAACTAAATTCCAATCCCTCGCCTCAAAAGAGCGGATCACATAACCCACTGTTTCTTTGTGAAATGCATCGCTTTGCAAAATTTGCTGAGACGTCCTTTCCCAAAATTCGGGGGACAATCCAATCGATGAGTGAGTCCCCTCTGAGACAAACTCGTAATAGGAGTTATCAGGAAGGCCCATCTCTTTAATTTTTTGAATAGTGCGGGGATCGGTAAAGCGGGCCTCTAAAAGGAGCGTTTCCAGCTCATCTGCCGCCTTATACATCTCCTCAAAAGTACTTTGGGGTGCCGCCCTACGCCAATTTTTATTGCGGATGAGGTCTTCTTCGAGCAAATATCTCGCATCGCGGATCTGTTTATCATCAATTTGATAAATATTTCCGACATCCTGCATCGCCTGCTGTCTTAAAACAATTGTCGTTTCGTAGTCGGGAAATTCGAAGTCGATTTGGGCGACAATATATCTACTTGCCGTAGTGTTTACCTCTAAAACTTCGACTCTTACTTCACGAAAATGGAGAAAAAGGGCCAGAAAAAAAACGCAGATAAAGCCGACGATTAGGCGCCATCCGCGATTGTTGGAAGATAACCACTCTTGCCAATTTTTGTTCATATTCATAATATACCATTCATGTCAAAAAGATACCAGGTCCTCGCGCGAAAGTACCGCCCGCAAGCCTTTCGCGATGTCGTCGGCCAACAAGCTGCGGTCACTACCCTTAAAAACGCGATTCGATTCGATAAAATTGCTCACGCCTATCTTTTTTGCGGCTCTCGAGGCGTAGGAAAGACAACTCTCGCTAGACTTTTTGCAAAAGCGCTTAACTGTCAATCGCTTACGCAAGACCTTGAGCCGTGCAACCAATGTCCATCCTGTATTGAAATCACCTCGGGCCAGTCGCTCGATGTCATCGAGATCGATGGAGCATCGAATCGAGGGATCGATGATATTCGTCAAATCAACGAAACCGTAGGCTACGCGCCAAGTCACGGGAAATATAAGATTTACATCATTGATGAAGTGCACATGCTTACGAAAGAGGCATTTAATGCGCTCCTCAAAACTCTTGAAGAGCCCCCTGAGCAGGCAAAGTTCTTCTTTGCGACGACAGAGGCCCATAAAGTCCTCCCTACAATTATCAGCAGATGCCAAAGGTTTGATCTTGCGCGAATCCAGCCTGAGATGATCTCTTCCAAGCTTCAGCAAATCGCAACGGATCTAGAGCGAATAGCTGAGCCAGATGCATTGGAGCTGATCGCCTCCTTTTCTGAAGGGAGCCTACGCGATGCAGAGTCGCTCTTTGACCAAATCCTCTGTTTTGCGGAAGACACCATCACATCTTCCATTGTAAGAAAGTCACTTGGACTCGTTCCTCAGGAGCTCTTTCTCACTCTTGATGAAGCCTTTTCAAACTACCAGCTCTCCTATGCTTTTGAGTTAGTTGATCAGCTGTTTCAAACAGGCAAAGACCTTGTCCATTTTCTCGAGCAACTCATTGAGCATTACCGGAATATCACTTTGGCGCGCACACTTAATACGCCCCATCCATCAGCTAAGCTCTATACGCAAAGCCAAGCCCTTTTCATCTTAGATCTTCTCATCAATGCGGAAAGCTCCTTTCACAAAAGTGTCTTTCAACGGATAGCGCTTGAGTCCTTGCTGCTTCAAATCATCCGAAGTAAACATAGAATTCCGGTGGAAGTCCTTGTCCGCAAGCTAACAGAACAAAATGAAGAGCGCCCATTCCAGCTTCCAAAAATGGAAGAGGAACCGGAGCTAGCTTTAGCTCCAAATGCTCAAGCACCACTGCCACCTGCGCCGCCAAAAGCCGAAGCACCACTGCCACCTGCGCCACCAAAAGCCGAAGAGCTGCCACCTGCGCCACCAAAAGCTGAAGCACCACTGCCACCTGCGCCGCCAAAAGCCGAAGCACCACTGCCACCTGCGCCGCCAAAAGCCGAAGCACCACTGCCACCTGCGCCGCCAAAAGCTGAAGAGCCAAAATTGGTAGCCACCCCTTTTAGCCCTCACCAAAATAAAGCGGAGGAACCGCCTAAGCCAACACCATCTACTTCAAAACATCACAGCTATTATGATACAATCATCAGGTTCACAGCTGTTGAGCTTGAAGGAACTGTAAAAAAATAAAAGGAATTCTTATGGGAAGTGGATTTTCAAAAATGAAAAAGCAGGCAAGACTGATGCAAGATCAGTTTAGCCAAATGAAAAACAAATTAGAAACAACACTTGTGGAAGGCAGCGCTGGAAATGGGCTCGTTGTTGTGACGTTGAATGGGTCAAAAGAGTTAAAAAAAATCACCATTAACCCAGAAGCGTTAAGTGATGTTGAAGGGCTTCAAGATCTTATTTTGGGTGCCTTTGAAGATGCCGCATCAAAATTAGGTGATGAGAACCAGATGCCTGGACTCCCCTCTGGCATGCCTTGGATGTAAATCCAATATCGTCGCGAAAACTTTTGTTGAAGTATCTCTTTCTACAAACCCTTGTGATTTTTTAGTTGACTCTGTTATCAACAAAAAAGCCACTGATAGACGTTTCCCCATCACATTTCTTGGGGGTATCTAGTGTGTAAGATTACAAGGTAAGTATGCCATTTCAGCCTATCACCTCTCATTGGAAAAAAGCGCTTTTTGTCTTGAGATCACTTGTCTATCTCGTTTTTATAACGGATATATTAATCTGGTTTCACCTTGTACCTCTCCCCTCTATAAGCGCTTCTAAGTGGACTTACTTACCCTGGTTTCTTTATCGCTTAGCCAACTACCTTTTCTTTGAGTTTTTGTGGCATCACTATGCTAAATGGAGAGACAAGTTCATTCATATTTTCACAATAATCCTTGCACTCCTTCTTTGTTCAATTAGTCTCGATCTTGCAGGAAATACCTTTGCCTTATTTACAAAATATTGGTGGTATGACCGAATGATCCATCTCACTACCCTTTCTTGGGCCCTCTCGTCCCTTTTCTGGCTTTTCTCAACTATATTTGTAGAAAAGCACAAACTCACCCATCTTTTCTGGTTTGTTCCTTATGGAATCATATCTGGCGTTGCACTCGGCTCTGTAATGCATGAGTTATCTGAGTACATGATTGACCTCATAACTCATAGTCAAGTGGGAACGATGTCAATGAACGACACCTACGACACGGCTCGAGATCTTTTTTTAAACATGATCGGAAGCTTTGTCTTTGTAACGGTCTATATCATTCATCACAAATTTTTGATAAAAAAATCCTAACCAAAGCAACTTCAGCTATCGAGCCGTCTCTTCGGCAAGGAACTGCTTAAGCTCTTGGGCAGATGGATATTCAAGGGCACTTTCTGCAAGGCGACACGCTTCTAAGATACGCCATTTCCGAATGGTATGCTTCACAAGAGGAATATGGCGCGCAGCAACTGAAAACTCACGAATGCCAAGACCTATCAGCAGTGGGATCATCGAAGGATCAGCTGCACATTCACCACATAGGATTACCGGCTTATTAGCCCGGTTCGCAGAGGCGACAACCATCCGAATGAGCCGTAAAATACTTGGATGCGTAGTGTAGTACAATTCAGATGTATGCGTATTACTCCTATCTGCTGCTAGAATATATTGAACTAGATCATTCGTCCCTATTGAGAGAAAGTCAACCTCTTCTGCAAGAGAATCACTCATAATCGCCGAAGAGGGCACTTCAATCATACAACCAATCGGAATATGTTTTGCCGTTTTGATCCCCTTTTGCTTCAGCTCTTTTTGAATCAGCTTCACTTTCTCACGTACAATACGCACCTCAGAGACATCAGAGACCATCGGAATAAGAATATGGATCTCACCATAGAAGCTTGCGCGCAAAATGGCACGCAATTGTGTTTCTAAAATCTCAGGGTACCGGAGCAAAAAGCGAATCGCTCGACAGCCGAGCGCGGGATTTAATTCATGCCCGATCTCATCAAAGTATTTTGCATCAGGATTCGTGGGGAGAAGATCCACTTTTTTGTCGCCCCCCACATCAAATACGCGGATGACAAGAGGTTTTCCTTTTAAGGACTTAACCATCTGCTTATAAATCGTAAACTGCTCTTCTTCTTTTGGAAATGCTTTGCGAGACAAAAAGAGGTATTCAGATCTGAAAAGACCAATCCCACTTGCCCCAGCCTTCATCAGCTGATCGATCTCTTTTGGATTTTCCAAATTAGCAAAAATGCGCACTTCATAGCCATCGATTGTCTCACCCTTAAGATGCGAGGCATTTTTGAGCATTTTGTAGCTCATTTGATGCTTTTTTTGGATCTCTTGATACTTCTTTAACGTCCCCTTACTTGGATTTAGGATAACAAGACCCTGCGATCCATCCACAATCAGCGAATGGACCTCCACATTTTTTAGATTCTTTATATCGACGTTTGCAACGTAAGGGATCCCTTTTGCACGAGCAATAATGGCTGCATGAGAGGTAATGCCACCTGCAGCTGTTACAAAAGCGCTCACAAGCGATGCGTTTGCCTCAACGGTTTCTGAAGGGACAAGTTCATGTGTTAAAATGATCGAGTTATGGGCCATTTCCCCCATTTTAACTTGCTCAAGTGGGCGCAAATGACCCAAAATTCGCCGCGAAACATCGACAATATCGCGCACCCTTTCTTGAAAATAGAGATCTTTAATGGTGCTAAAGCGCGCTTTATACTCTTCAATAATATGATGAAAAATCGATTCGGTATTGCGCTGCATATCTCGAATCCGATCTTCAATGACACTTGTGAGCAAAGGATCTTGCATCATTTCAAGATGCGTACCTAAAATCGAAACAATCTCAGGAGGCCCGTCATTTAATGAAAGTCTTTGTAAGGTCTCTACATCTTTACGACTTAAATCAAGAGCTCTACGATAACGATCGATCTCAAATTCGATCTCTTTTTTAGGGATTGCGATTTCAGGAAAATGGTCTTCCGTGCTGGTAAAAAAGACGGGGAAACCGATACCGATCCCTTTACTGATCGGCAGTCCCCTTAAAACAATCTCTTCACCTTCTGGAGGCATTATTTTTCCCCAAATTCCATTTCAAATGCGTGGACAAGCTGCTGCATGGTAATTTCAGCATCATCCCCTTCAACTGTAATCTCTATGACAGAATTTTTCTTTGCTGCTAGCATCAAAATACTCATGATACTCCGCGCATTTATCGTCTCATGTCTGTGCGTAAACTGAACAGATGACTTACGTGGCTGAAGCAATTTAACAATAGACGCTGCAGGACGGGTATGTAAACCGAGCGAATTTTTTACTTTTATTTTACGTACAATTTTCATCTCTTATCCGTTCGTGGGAATTTATACCGATCATCATCAAAAAATCGGATTTAATGCACTTCACGTGCTCCCTTTTTTTTCTGCCTTCTAGCAATTGTTTCAAGTAACTTTGCATTGAATTCTTTTGCAGAGTTGTAACCCATATCTTTCAATCGGTGATTGAGTGCGATCGTTTCTAAAAGCAAAACAACATCGCGACCCGGCTTAACAGGAAGGATGTGATACGGAACACTAATGCCAAGAATATCAATGAACTTCTCATCGAGTCCAACCCGATCATAAAAATGTTGGTCATCCCACTCTTCCAGTTTGACGACAATATCTAATCCTTTATCCGGACGAACGCAAACAGCTCCATAAAGGTGGGCCACATTAATAATACCAATTCCCCGAATCTCCATTAAGTGACGCGTCAACTCAGGACCTGATCCAACAAGATAAGAGCCTTCTTTCTTCTTTACTCTAACAACATCATCAGAGATCAAGCGGTGCCCTCTTTCAATAAGACCGAGGGCAGCTTCACTCTTTCCAACTGAAGACTCCCCTTGAATTAACAGGCCCACTCCAAAAACTTCGACCAATGTACCATGCAAAGTCACGCTCGGACAAAATTCTTCGAGAAGCAAAAATGTAATTCGGCTTAAAAGATTTGTTGCTGTTGATGTCGCCCTAAAAAGGGGAACTTTACTTTTCTCACATAAAGAAATAAGCTCTTTTGGAGGAACAAACCCTCTCGCAACAATCACAGCAGGAGTAGATGGTGTCAAAATAGCTTGAAGACGCGACGAACGGGTTTTTGAGTCTAATTCGCGCAAAAACTCAATTTCTTGCTTACCTATTACAAGAATCCGGGCGGACACAAACCCTTTCAAGTATCCAGTAAGACTCAATCCTGGCCTGTGAACTTCAGCCTTATTAATACGACGAGATAACCCCTGAGACCCTGCGATTAAGTCAAGGCCAAGGTACTTTCCATGCTGTTCGTATAAATGCTGAACTAAGTACACAAATCCATCCCCTGGAGATAGTAAGCCAGCCACTCAGAAAAAGTGGGAAAAGCCAAGTGTTCCACCCAAGTTTTTTTATCATTCACATCAGATAATGTATAATCTATTCCAGATAAATATACATTACCCATTTCATTACCTGGATACCAATCAGCATAAAAACACTGAAAAGATGATAAACCAAGTGCCTCATAAAATGGAATCAATGAACCTGGATCTACATCGATATCACCTGATTTAACCCTTTTTTCTGTTCGCAACATTAAATCCATAACTCTGCGCTTTGCATGAGAGATCTCTTCAGCTTCAATAAAACCCATCTCAGAAAGTTTCCCAAATCCATTATGGATTTTAAGAAATGAAAGAAAGTCCCTCGGTAAATTCGCTTCCATCTCTTCTTTTAACTCGAGTACTTCGCTATCAGTACACGGAGGCTTTCCCCTAAAAAACGTACTGCCGTCGGCTAAACTATAAATAAGCTCCGCATCCAGAGGCTCTCCTTCCCTTCTGCGCACCAAAACAACCCCGATATCATCAAGCCTTTCAAAAAACTCAAAGAATGCAGGATGGGCCTTCGGGTGGTAAGGGATACGATCCAACCAAAAATCACGAGTAAATTCTACTCGATCTTGTGGAGAAACTCTACTCAATTCAAACCACCCACGAGGGAGATCGTAAGCGACCTTCGAAATTTGATCCCAAGTGATGTCCGGCTCTTCATTTAAAAAGCGAACTTCCTTAAATCTATCATTCTCATTTGTGGTAAAAAATTCGCGTACAAGTGAATTCATAATGTCACTGTGACATAATTAAAAATTTCTTTCCTTAGAAATTTTTTTTCGACTATACTGATGTTCAGATATGGCAAATACAAAAGTTGTAATTTTAGGTGGCGGCTTTGCAGGAATTAATGCTGCAAAATCTTTTGGAAACACAAAGTTTGATGTTTGGTTAATTGATAAAACAAACCACCATCTATTCCAACCCTTATTATATCAAGTTGCCACAGCAGCCCTTTCTCCGGGCGATATCGCTGTTCCCATTCGAGAAATTCTGAGCCCCTACGACAACATTACCGTTTTGATGGGTGAGGTAACAGCAATAGACAAAGACAAACACGAGATCGTCCTTCGCAATGGCGATCGGATTGGCTATGAATATCTGATTGTTGCGCTCGGTGCTCGCCATTCATACTTTGGAAAAGATCACTGGGAAAAGTTCGCCCCAGGACTAAAAACACTCACAGACGCACTTATGATCCGCGAAAGAATTCTCCTCTCCTTTGAAAAAGCGGAAAGGTGCGATAGTATCTCCGAGGCAAAGAAATACCTCAACTTTGTCATTATTGGGGGAGGGCCAACCGGCGTTGAAATGGCAGGTGCTATTGCCGAAATCTCTCACCAAACAATGCTTAGAGATTTTAGACGGATCGATCCGACAAAAACAAAAATTTTCCTGATTGAAGGATCTCCCCACATCCTCCCTGTCTACCCAGAAAAACTCTCTTTAAAGGCGGAAAAATATCTCAAACATTTTGGGGTAAACGTAATTACAGGAAAAAGAGTAACAGAGATCACCGAAGAAGGGGTTACTGTCGAAGGATACTTAATTCCAACAGAAAACGTCCTGTGGGCAGCGGGTAACCAGGCGTCTCCCATCTTAAAAACGCTCAATGTCCCACTAGACCGTCAAGGAAGGGTCGTTGTAGATGCAGACCTCACCATCCCCGACCACCCAGAGATCTTCGTCCTAGGTGACGCAGCTTGCGCAATGGATAAATCGAGTAAACCGTTGCCAGGACTTGCTCCTGTGGCCGTACAACAAGGGCGCTATGTCGCACATATGATTCGCAAAGGTCTTCCCAAAAATAACAGACCCCCGTTTGTCTACTTTGATAAAGGATCCATGGCAACAATTGGAAAAACAAAAGCGATTGGAACCTTTGGAAAAATTCAGTTCTCGGGATTTATCGCATGGCTTGGCTGGTGCTTTGTCCACGTCCTTTATTTAATTGGCTTTCGGAACCGCCTTGTCGTCTTAATGCAGTGGCTGTTTTCCTATTTCTCTAGCCAAAGAGGTGCCCGTCTCATTAACAAGCCCATTGATGAAGATGCGCCTCACACCCACAAATGACAATTCATTAAAAAAATTCAAAGTCTTCAAAGTGAATTTTTTCTTCTTTTACTCCTAACTGCATCAACTGCTTTTTTAAATCGCGTGTCAGTCTTTGAGGACCACACATTAAAATCTCTCTTTTATTTAGATCTTTGCATATCGCTATTTGATCTTGCGCTACTAAACGATGTTTTTCTTCCGAACAAATAAAGTGAAAATGAAAGTTTGGATTTTCATCTCTTAATTGTTCAAATTCTTTTACATAGATCGCATCTATTCTTTTATGAGTGCAATAAAAGAAGTCGATATCTATACCTCGTTCTTTACTTTCTAATAAAATTTTCGCCCAAATAACAAAAGGGACAATTCCAATCCCTCCAGCTATCCAAATTTGAGAATTTCCTGCTTTTGAATAATCAAATCGACCATAAGGCCCTTCTAGAACAGCTGTGTAATTAGGCTTCAAAAACTCGTAGAGACTTTTAGTGAAATCACCACGCACTTTAACCAGAATAGAGATTTCGCCATCTCGCTCATTACACAAAGTAAACGGATGCTGTTCTTGGGTTATGTTTGCCCCCTCAAAGTGAATAAATGCATATTGCCCAGGGATAAAATGGATGGGCTCTCCTACAGCTCTCAAGACAACCTCCAAAACATTGTCATTTAGAGGTTTAGATTTAACTACCTGATACTTAAACGTCTTAACAAAAAAACTAAACAGGAATTGCCGATAAATAATTCCAAAAAAACCAATTCCCATTGGAATTAAAAGCAGCCACTGAGAAAAACCAAAAACCCTTTGCATTAAAATAATGTGAAATGTTGCTAAAACAAAAACAAAGCTCATTACTTTATGAATAATTTTCCACTTGTCATAAGAGATAATCTTGAAAACTGTAACAAAAATAATGGCTATCATTAACCAAAAAGCATACACGCCCAAGTCGACGGAAAATCTTTTATGAATCGGGAGAAAAAAAAGGAAAAAACGGTTTAATTGGTGAGGAAGCCATTTACTCGCTAGAATAATTGGGTGGGCCAAAATAAAAGAAAACGCCCAAATTCCTAAGCGATGATGCAACTGATAAACTTGATCGAGTCCACCAATCCAATCCTCCAATTTTTTCCAACGCGTAGACAAAAAAAGCGAAAGTGCAAATAAAAGATAACCAGCAACTCCGCAAAGAACTCCGACTTCGCTTACTTTGTGAGCAAATAGAGAGTGGCCTTCATAAAGCATGCCAGAAGCGCCCCAAGCCCCTACGAACAGACAAACCGCAATCCAAACTTTCATCACTTTAATAGTGACTGATAAATACACGAAAAATCAAGAAATCATTTACATTGTTTTAATGATCCTACTACTTACCCATCGAAAATTTTGGAGTGAGAATCCCGCACTACTCCTAGCTATTTGCATATTGATTGGCTCTAGTAGCTACCTTTTTTGGCCCTCCCCTTTAAACTTACTCTTTCCCGCTTTGTGGGCCCTTTATTTAATCGCTGTGGGCTCTTGGCCACTAATTATTCTTCTGGTAGCAAGCATTTTTTACTGCACGTTTCTTTATCCTAAAGTGCCCACTGGGACCACCGGATATTTTTCTATTACATCATTGCAACCATATCAATCCCCTTTTCAAAAAGGGCTCCTTTATAAAGGGGCCATATTTATCGATGGGCAAAAAGTTCCCTGTCATGTTCATCACAGTTCGATCAATCCCCCGAAAGCGAATTGCGACTATATTCTGGAGGGAGCGCTAGTGGAAACAGCCCCCTATAACTATCTATTCAAAGCAAAAAAATGGACTCCCATTAAACGAACATGGAGTTTTGCTCAGTATCGCTTTCAGCTTAAAGAGCGACTGCGGCTATTTTTAGAGGAAAAACTACAAAGACCGAAAACAGCTATCTTTCTAGGCTCTCTTTTAACAGGCGATGTACAAGACAGAGCCCTTCGCTTTGAATTTAGCAGGTTAGGACTGCAACATATTCTCGCAGTCTCTGGGTTTCACTTTGCCATCTTGATCGCTTTTTGCTCTTTTTTTCTTAGCTACATTTTCTCCAATCGCTGGAAAATCATTGTCTTGCTCTTAGCTATTCATGCCTATTTTTTCTTTGTAGGTCCTCTTCCTGCGGTCCAGAGAAGCTGGCTGATTGCTACCTTATACCTGACTGGCAAACTGATTTCACGTCACTCAAGCGCACTGAATCTGTTAGGAGTTGCCCTACTTATTGAGCTCATCTTAGATCCACTTATCAGCTCAAACCTAGGCTTTCAACTCAGCTTTACAAGCTGCTTTGGACTGCTGCTCCTAAGCCCGCATCTTAACTTTCAAATCCAGCAAAGTCCCAATGGCCTCAGCAACGCGTCTTGCCACATCTACCTCATTTCAAATTTCTGGCGAAAAGCATTTAGCCTAACTTTGGCCGTCAATTTAGCACTACTCCCTCTCCTTCTCACTCACTTCCATAAATTCCCCCTCCTTAGCATCCTTTATAATCTTTTTTTTCCATTCCTTGTGAGTATTGCAATGTTTATCCTCCTCATCTCTCTCATCGTCCACCTCTTTTCCCCCCCAATTGCAGCCATTTTCTTCCAAATAGTAGACCTTTTTACCTCGCAAATTCTAGAGTTGAGCACTTACCCTCCTATCGCCCTAGATTATTCGATTCATACCCCCTCTTTCCCGGGATGGATCATCCCTTTCTACCTATTTGCATTGTTTTGTTTGACGAATAGATTGCACTCGGGTAACATTTCAGGGTTTTACGGCGATCGTAGCTCAGTTGGTTAGAGCGCTGGATTGTGATTCCAGATGTCGCGGGTTCGAGCCCCGTCGATCGCCCATCTTTTAATGCTGAAGACAAGGCGGCATGTCCCTTTTTCAAGCAATTATTTTAGGTCTCGTCCAAGGACTCACCGAATTTTTCCCCGTTAGCTCATCTGCCCACTTGCGTCTTGCTAAAATGGCCCTCGGAGTAGAGGATGGAGAACATCTTTTATACTTCGATTTACTGTGTCACCTAGGGACCCTTTTAGCTCTGATCTTCTATTTGAGAAAAGATGTCTGGGACGTTTTAAAAGATGTAAGAAAAATGGGCCTGTATTTTCTCGCATTGATCCCCCTTATCCCTGCCTATTTTCTTTTAAAGCCCCTAAGAGTTGCCGCATCAGAGCCACAATATTTAGGATTTGCCCTCATGATTACTGGAGCTCTTTTATTTACAGCCACAAAAAAAAGGGAAATCAATCCAAGTAAAAAATGGCCTGCTGTGTTATGCATAGGAGTGATGCAGACGATGGCGCTCATCCCTGGCATTTCGCGAAGCGGCTCAACAATTACTGCTGGCAGGCTTTGTGGTTGGGAGTGGCGCGAGGCAGCCAAATTTTCATATCTTCTTGCAATCCCAACCATTTTAGGGGGAGAATTGCTTGAAACTTTGAAAGGGCGCCCAATAGGAAATATAGCACCCATTTGCTATGTTGGAGGATTTTTAGCCTCCCTCGCACTCGGCCTTGTGGCAGTGCGTTTCATTTTCTGGATCTATGAAACAGGTAAAGTAAAGCCTTTCGCTTGGTACTGTTTAAGCTTAGGGATTTTTGCATGGGCAATTTTTAATGGCTAAAAAAAAACCAGCCCCGGTTAATACGGATGCTCAAGGGCTATTTTTCGTTGCGATAGGAAGCTTAGCAATACTTGCACTTTGGAGTTTTACATTTCTCCATCCAGAAGCAAACTGGCTGGGATATTTAGGCTACATCGTCGCTTTAGCAATGCAATCTCTCTTCGGTGTCGGTGCCTATCTCATCCCCTGCTACTTCGTTTTTTTAGGAGTCCGGCTCCTCCAAAAACAAAAATGGATCCACTCAGATCATCTCTACTTTTTAATTACTTTAGCATCCACCTGTATGCTCCTTTCCGTTTTTGCAGAAAGCTACCCCGACAAGGCAAAAGCATTTGACGGTCGTGTGATTTCAGAAACACTTGCAATGAGCTCTCCATATCCGAGAACGCTAATCCGTTTTTATTTAGGAGGCTACCCCTTTTACTACCTCTATACAGATTTACCTGGAATCCACTTTGAAAAAACATTGAGCCCTATAGGGACAACTCTCATCTTTTTCAGCCTAGGTCTTGTCTCTTTTTTACTATTAACAAGAGTGCGCGTGATCACAACCGCAAACGCCATTTGGAATCTATTGGTAGGGCTTTTCGGGTGGATAAAAAAAACGATGAGGCCGAGTCCCAAAACCCAAGCTCCCGTTCAAAAAACATTTTCCGGACTCAAAATCAATAACTTACCCGAGCCTAAAAAGAAGTTAACCGAGATCTTAAAAACAGAAAAAAAGGTAAAACCCACAGTCGTTACGCCCCCTGTCATTCAACAAAAAAAAGAAAAAGAGTTTGCAGCCCCGCGTAGTAAAAAAGAGCAAATTGCAATCCCGACTCAAAGGCTGATGGTCAAATCCGACAGCTCTTATAAACTGCCCCCTCCCCATCTTTTAGCAAATCCTACCCAAAAAATTGATCAACCTACTTTGAAAAAAGATCTCATGCAACAAGCGGCCGTTTTAGAAGAGACCTTGAAAAGTTTTGGGATTGAAGCAAAAGTGGGGGAAATCAATAGCGGCCCTACAATCACCTCATTTGAAGTGCATCCTTCCATCGGCGTAAAGGTGCAAAAAATCAAAGCGCTTGAAAACGATATTGCCCTCAATATGCAGGCAAAATCGATCCGAATCGTCGCCCCAATTCCTGGGAAAGCTGCAGTTGGTGTTGAAGTCCCAGCACTTCACCCACAAGAGGTCTCCTTCAAGGAAATGCTTTTGAGCTATCAGCAAAAACCGCGCAAACTCACGATCCCAATCCTTTTGGGAAAAGCAATCAATGGAGACTGGGTTTATACAGATTTGGCAAAAATGCCCCACTGTCTTGTGGCCGGCGCTACAGGTTCGGGAAAATCGGTTTGTATTAATACCGTTGTCATGTCCATTTTAATGAACGCAAGACCCGATGAAGTCAAATTGCTCATGGTCGATCCGAAAAAAGTGGAATTGACCCAATATTCACGTCTTCCCCACATGATCGCCCCCGTGATCACAGAACCTCACGGTGCTTATGCTGCGCTCCAATGGCTTGTGAAAGAGATGCAGGTGCGCTATGAGATCTTAAAGCAATTAGGACTTCGCAATATTAGCTCATTTAATAATCGCAAAGTCAATAAAGACCTCGAAGCTTCCCTAAACATTCCGATTCCAGAGCAAATGCCGTTTATTGTAGCAATTGTGGATGAATTTGCCGACCTAATGATGGTCTCTAGCGCTGACATTGAAACCCCTATCGCCCGTATTGCCCAAATGGCAAGAGCTGTAGGAATCCATCTGATCTTAGCCACTCAAAGACCCTCGCGAGAGGTCATCACCGGGATCATTAAAGCAAACATCCCAACGAGAATTTCATTTAAGGTTGCAAGCCGAATTAACTCACAAATTATCTTGGATGATACAGGGGCTGAAAGTCTCCTCGGCAATGGAGATCTCCTCTTCTTACCTCCAGGCTCATCGCAATTAATACGTGCTCAAGGGGCATATATTAGCGATGAAGAAATCAATCAAGTCATTCAATCGATTTGCGCACAAAGCCCCCCGAACTACCTAATCCCTTCTTTTGACTCATTTAGATCGCTCGATACGGCAACAAATGACGATGACGACTCAAAAGGTAAAGACGCCCTTTATGATAAAGCGCTGACAATTGTTGTCGCATCGAAAAGTGCATCGACAACGTATTTGCAAAGAAAACTCAAAATCGGCTATGCAAGAGCTGCAAGTCTCATGGATGAGCTCGAAGAAAACGGAATTATTGGGCCACAAGAAGGGTCTAAACCAAGAAGAGTGATTGGAAGTGGAAATTCACAGCCAGCCCTTTTTGAAGAGGAGAAAGGGTTCGATGAAGAGATACCTTAAATTCTGGGGAACACGAGGATCTTGTTCTGTTTGTGGCCCCCAATTTAGCCACTTTGGTGGCAATACAGTCTGTTTAGAAGTTCAGTACGATGACACTCTCATTATTATCGATGCAGGAACAGGAATCCGCCCACTAGGTCATACGATCCATAATAAGAAAAAAATCGATCTCTTTTTGGGTCACACGCATTGGGATCACATCATCGGATTTCCATTTTTTGAGCCTCTTTATAAAAAAAATACCGAAATCAACATCTGGGCGCCTCAAGGAAAAGGAAGGAGCTGCAAAGAACTCTTTACCGAAATGCTTTCCAAAGAATTTTTCCCAATCCACTTAGAACAACTTCAAGCGCGCCTTGAATTTAAAACGATTTATGAGAAAACACCCATCCAAATTGGCCCAATTACTTTAGATTTTCACGCAACCTCTCATCCTGGAGTAACGTATTGCTTCAAGATTAAAACACCGAATGAAACAATCAGCTATGTCACAGATAATGAAATCCCTAAAACTCCCCAAAAAAGCCTCATTGAATTTCATAAAGGTGCAGATATATTAATCCATGAAGCACAATACTCTGCCAAAGAATACACCGAAAAAGGGGGCTGGGGCCATTCGCCTTTAGAAGAGGTAATCACCCTTGTAAATGAGATTCAGCCCAAGCGCTGGATAGTCACTCATCACGACCCTAACCACACAGACGCTGAGCTCTTTGATCTTGAAAAGCATGCCCGCTCTCAAAAGTTACCCTGCCCTGTTGAATGGATAGCAGACGGCTGCACAATCCCACTAAAATAAGATAGGAGTTGATATCTTATCTTGGAATGCAATTGAAAGATTAAGCTTTAGCTGATGCTTTTCCAAAATCTCAACAACTGTTTTTAGCGCAACTTCTTCATTATTGCATTCACCCGACAAGTGAGATAGATAGACATGTTTTAGGTTGGAATGAAAAATTTGCGTTAAAAGGAGCGCGCAATCTTCGTTTGATAAGTGCCCTTGCTTCCCCAAAATCCGCTGCTTTAACATAGGCGGTCTATTCGTTGCATGAACCATAGAGGGCTGATGATTTGCTTCAATATAGAGATAATCACAGTTTTCTAAAGTTTTACGAATTAACGAGGTCACATGACCGATATCTGCGCAAATCCCTAACTTTATGTTATCCATCTGGATTGTAAATGCAACGGGATCGAGTGTATCGTGCGGCACACTGAATGGATGAATAAAAAGATCTCCAAACTGAAAAGATTCTCCCGTTGTAAAAATCTTAAAACGGGGTCTTTGGCCGGTCGCGCTATAAATTCCCTTTGCAGTTTCTGCATTGGCTAGAACCTGGATGTTGTTTTTTATAGCAAAATTCGCAAGACCTTTGATGTGATCTGAGTGCTCATGCGTAATTAAAATGGCCTGAATTTTTTTGGGATCCACTTGAATTTGAGATAAACGGTCGACAATTGTGCGCGCTGAAATGCCCGCATCAATCAAGATGCTTGTCGTTTTACTTCCAACATAAATACAGTTTCCTTTAGAGCCAGATGCAAGAGGACAAAATCCATACATAAAAATGATCACACTCAATAGATAAACAAAAAATTCTACAAAAAAAAATAGTTCTTTGCAAAATTATTCCATTCATTTATGGAATGAAATTAGGTACACATACACAAGGTGCACAAATGTTTGGCGAAGAAATATTACTTGAAATCGACGGAACACTAGATCAGTTGATTCGCAATGCCGAAGTGATTCAAAAAGCGGATATCAAACAACTGAATGAAACTGAAATTGACGCATTTCAAAAAACACAAGAGAGCCTCTTACAGCATCTCATGAACATGGACCAATATTTGGTTACAAAACGAAACAGCTTAAAACTGCAAAACAAAAAATCAGCAAACTACAAGATCCAGGAAAAGCTGCTAAAGTTTGAAAAAATGAAATCAACTTATCACAAAAGTTTGGGAGAAGCTCGAAGAAAAACGCCTATCATGTCAAAAAGGCGCAATAAACGACTCCTAGCTTTGTCATTATGAATTTTAGTGGTAAAGAGCAAAAGCCAATTGCTTTTTTCAATTTCTTCATATGGCTTTTGGCAATTATATTTTTCTTCTTCGAGTTTTTCCTAAGAGTTCTTCCGGCAACATTTTCACAAAGTATCATTACATCTTTAAATATCAGCGCACAACAATTTGCCCTTATCGGATCTGCTTATTATTTAACCTACTCCCTGATGCAAATTCCGGTTGGTATTTTAATTGACCAGTTCGGCACGAGACGACTTGTCACTTTAGCTGCAGCTACCTGCTCAATCGGCGCTTTATGGTTTGGGTATACAGAAAGTTTTATCCCAGCATTCATCAGTCGATTAATGATCGGCTTTGGCTCATCATTTGGCTTTGTCACACTCGTAGTTGTCACATTGAATTGGTTACCAAAAAAGTATTTTGCTTTTTTTATCGGCTGCGGACAGTTCTTGGGAGCAATTGGACCATTACTTGCCGGAGCGCCCATTGCAATTTTGCTTAAAGATCTCCACAACAACTGGCGCATCATCTTTCTCTTCATCGCCATATTTGGAGCGATTTTAACTCTCCTGTTTGCCATTTTCATGAGAGACAATCCAGTACCCAATGATCAACCCATCCTTCATAAAGATGAGTCTTTTCTCACAAACATAAAAATTCTCTTATCGGTCCCTCAAATTTGGTGGATTATTACCTATGCGGGATTCAATTATGTAGCGCTTCCATTACTTGGCGCTTTTTGGGGAACAGCGTATTTAGAATCTCGCGGCTTTGACAAACCATCTGCCGCCTTTATGGTCTCGATGATCTGGGTTGGCCTTGCTGCAGGAAGCGTCCTCTTTGGAAGATTTTCAGATGCAACCAGAAGAAGAAAGCCCTCAATTATTATTTGCGCAGCGCTCGGGATCGTTGGATCTTTATTTATTTTAATCACCACAAGTATGAATACATACTATCTAAGCTTTCTATTTTTCATCGTTGGGGTGGCAGGTTCCGGCCAAAACATCTCATTTGCCCTCATTGCTGAAAGATCGCCTCAATATCTACATGCAACAGCGTTTGGAATCAACAACACAGCCATCATGGCCTTTGCCGCTCTTATCCCTCCAGTAGTAACCTCTTTCATGCACAACATTTCTCAAAATAAAAAACTTACAGAGGCCTCTTTTGAACAAGGCCTTATCGTAATCCCTGTTTTCTTTGCAATCTCACTCCTAATTACCCTTTTTGGAATCCGAGAAACGTATTGCAAGCAGCAAGATGAGATCCACGAAATCTTTTAAACAGATCTTGACTCAATCTTTGCAGCCTGCTAGCCTCATCCATCAAAATAAAACTCCCTTAACAAGGATTCCCCATTATGTCTAGCATGGCCTTGAGTAGTACACCGATGAATAGTTCTGAAGTCATACCCACTTTTTTTCTCTACTGCACCCCCTTTTTAGGACTTGCTACCTTCGCAGCCAAACAAATAAGAAAAGCTCCAACAGCCACTGGCACCTATGAGCAGATATTCAACAATCAACTACATGCTGAAATGTATTTAGTGGCTAACGTGGCCCTTGCTTGCATTTCAGCTCTTGCAATCTGTTTCGGAGCCCCTCTCCTTCTTCCTTGCAGCTCTATCACTTACAGCACAATTAACATTTTGATTGCGCTCGCCGTTGGAACCGCCGCCAGTGATAAAATATACGAACTTAGCCGATCACAATGAAAAAAGGGATCATCTTAGCTATCTGCTGTTCCCTTTTTGCGTGTCTTTTCATTTGGCCCAAAGCAACGCTTAAAAAAGATCCTAAATATCAATACCAGCTTGCTGTCTGCACCATGTTTAAAAATGAGGCGCCCTGGCTTGCGGAGTGGATTACTTTTCATCATGATGTTTTGGGCTTTGAGCACTTTTATCTATACGACAACGACAGTGATGACAATTTTAAGCAAGTTTTGCAGCCCTTTATCGACAAAGGCATAGTTGAGCTCATCGATTGGACAAGAAAAGACCCCGAGCACATTTGGCCAGGGGAAAATGACACCGATACTCCCTGGCATCTTTATCAGCTAGCGGCTTACAACGAGTGTATGAAAAAAAGGGCGCTCGGGAAAGCAAAATGGGTGGCTGTAATCGATGTGGATGAATACATCGTCCCGGTAAATGGAGTTCACTCCTTTTATGCAAACATAAACGATGCAGAAAAAAGGAGAAAAGGGAGCATTAAATTTTCTTGGAGAATGTTTGGCACATCTCACATTTGGGATTTAGCTGAAGGCGAACTTTTGACAGAAAAAATGGTTCTTCGCGCAGAAGATGGCAACTTTTCACACAACTGGGGAAAATGTATGCATAGACCCGAAGCTGTGAACTTTTGCAATATTCATGACGCGTGCAAACTCAAAGAGCCCTTTCGCTTCCGCCATGCAAACCCCGATGAAATTCGAATCCATCACTACTGGTCGCGCACAGAAAAGTTTTGCATGCAGAGGAGAAATACAATCGATCCTAAAAATGGTAAGGGTGAATCCTATAACTGCATTGAAGACAAAACGATGGCGCAGTATCTGCCCACACTCAAAAAAGCACTCGCTGCCTACAAAGATTAAACTCTTTCGCATCCACGAGCAATCCCATAGGATAAATCCATGAGATTTCCCGCCAAGTTTACTCTCCTAACGAAGAGCAAGCCTTGACGTCAGGGGCTGTCGGAGCGCAGCTCCGACAGCCCCCTCTCCACGGTTATTTCGGCTTACACTAAGCAACAAAGCACTTTCTACACCTTTACACAGCTATATCGGGGGCAAGATAATATTATAGGGGAGTTCTTTAGAATTTTGAAGTGCTTTTTCGTCTTGGTTTTTAATGCGCCTTTCGAGTTTCTTTACATCTTCCTCTGGAGGTAATTCCTCAGGATAAATATTGCTTTTTGCTAATACTTGACGAACATCTCGATTATTTTTTTCATGTTCTTTAGTAATCTGATGTTCTCCCTGCAAATCTTCCTTTCTCACATTGAAATGGGTGATTTCACCAGCAAAATCCTTAGCTTTAATTGTAATAGTAGGCAAAAAATCAGCAAGAGGCCGAGCAGGTGGAATCCCGAGTTTTTTCTTCATTTCTATAGTAGTACGCCCACCAAAAAGAGCTTGATCCCCCTTGCTGCGAACGCGCGCAAATCCTTGGTCATCAATCCCGTGCTCATAGAGAGTAGTTGACAGTTCCTTTTCTGTTTGCGTAAGCTTTTTTCGAGCCTCAAGACGCTCTAACTCTCCAATTCGTTTTTCTAAGATTTCTTGCTTTCCTGTTTGGATTGCGAAATAGGTTTGAGCAAATGCTATAGGCTCCTTGCGTGAATCTCCATTTTGAGCAATCAGGTAACAAGCATAGCGAGAAAGAACGACATCAGTAATCTCCCTAAGTCCTTCTGACCCAATCATGACCTTTTTGTTGACCTCAACAAAATGGTCATCACAAGAGCGTCCAGAATTTTGGCAAGCCATTTTTGCTTTCTCAATCACATTACAAAAATTTCGCCATTCTTCATACTCGAGCAGCGCTTGAATATCTCTAGCCATCCAATATTCAACCCCCGCCTCTGCGTGAGCACTTTCTTCAAAATTTTTAGTTAATTTGACAAGAGTATCTTTTTTCATAACGTACCTTCAAATAGTCAAAACAAAGCAACATGCCTTAACACTTTGCCACAGACAAGAAAATACATACACTAAAAGTTTTATTAGTATTCGGAAAGAATTTTTAGGGCAGCTTCGATATCTTTTCTTTGCGGTAAAACCTCATCTTCGAGATCTTTGCAATAAGGGACGGGGCAATTTTTACCAGTGACTCTTTGCACTGGCGCATCGAGGTATAAAAATCCCTCTTCAGAGGCTCTGGCAGCAAGTTCTGCACCGAAGCCTGAATTGCGGGCCGCTTCATGAGCGATCAACAATTTACCTGTTTTCTTAATCGAGCCTAGCACCGTCTCAAAGTCGAGAGGAACAATGGTACGAAGATCGATGACTTCAACTGAAATCCCCTCTTTACTCAATGCTTCTGCAGCCTCATTTGCCATGAGTGCAGTCATCCCCCAACCAACTACCGTTACATCCGTTCCCGATCTAACAACTTGCGCCTGTCCAAATGGGAGAAACTCCTCAGGACCTGTTTCAGCCCGCGCGCAAAAAAGGCGTTGACGGTACAAAGCTTTGTGCTCTAAAAAAATCACAGGATTTGGGTCGCGAATGGCCGCTTTCAACAATCTTTTTGCATCTGCCGCATTACTAGGAATTGCAATCTTGAGTCCTGGGCAATGGCTCAAAAAGGCTTCGATACTTTGTGAGTGGTAAGGTCCACCTTGAATGTAGCCACCATATGGCATTCTGATCACAATAGGACAATTCCAAACGCCATTCGATCGATAATGGATACTCGACAATTCATTGAAAATCTGGTTCATTGCCGTCCAAGAATAGTCGGCAAATTGGATCTCAACAACCGGCTTATGAAAGCCATCCGAAGACATTCCGATTGCAACTCCAACAATCGTTGATTCCGCAAGAGGAGTGTTAAAGCATCTGTCTTTCCCAAATCGATCGCTCAATGTGCGCGTGATCCCAAATACGCCCCCTTTACCTACGGCAACATCTTGGCCAAAAACCACAACACCTGCGTCATGTTCCATCTCTTCAATGAGCGCATGGTTGATCGCATCCATCAAAACAATCGACTCTCCCGGCTCACTTACAATAGATTCTGGCGGGGTAAATGGAGCATATACTTTATCCTCTGCACCGCTCTTCGAAGGCATTGGGAATTGATCCGCTTTAACAGCTGCTGACTCAATCATTTCAAAGTGAGTTTTGCGAAGAGTTTCTAACTCCTCTGAAGTGATCACACCTTCTTCTAAAAGCCACTGCTCAAAACGGGCAATTGGATCGCGCATCTTTTCAGCATCGAGCAGCTCTTCTGTCTTATATTTTTTAGGATCATCACTGCTACTATGAGGGCCAATGCGAGGAACTTTTGCAACAACTACGCTTGGGCCGAGATTATTGCGAGCTTTTTCGACTGCACTTTTAAGAGCTTCAGTTGTTTGTAAGTAATCACACCCATCAAACTCATAAACCGCAACCCCTTCGTATCCCTTTGCAATTTTTGCAATCGATCCACCTGCAGTCTGATCTTCTACAGGAACAGAGATTGCCCAACCGTTATCTTGAATGACAAAGATGACAGGCAAGTTATGAATGCAGGAAAAGTTGAGAGCTTCGTGGAAATCGCCCTGAGAGGTAGATCCATCGCCACCAGAGACATAAACCACCTCTTTTTTGCCTCTAAGCTGCGCTGATTTAGCAGCGCCAACAGCTTGCAAAAATTGGGATCCGACAACACTTGATTGGCATGGAATTCGTAAGTTTTTTTGGCAATAGTGCTCGGGCATCATCCGCCCACCAGAGTGATTTTCGATATCGCGCGCTAAAAATGCGGCTAGAAGATCTACAAGGCTACAGCCTAGCCCGATCGCAAAAGCTCTGTCGCGATAATATGGATAGGCCCAATCTGTCCCTGGAGTTAATGACAAAGCAGAAACCGCTCCGATCATCTCATGACCGGATACAGGCAAATGAAAAGTTGCTCCCTTGTTTTGTCTGACAAGCTTATTCATCTTGTCGTCCATAAAACGAGTGAGGTGCATAACCTCAAGCGCTTTGAGCAAACTAAACTTTTCTGTACTACTTTGTGTAAAGCAAATTCCCATGGCTAGAGTATACCGAAATGGGTCTTATTTATCTTTCTTAGACTTAATTTGAGTCACTTTCTTGATCGCAAACCTGCGCCGTTTCTGCGGAGCAAACTCTTCAGCCTGATCATCTTTACGAGGTCTGCCACGCTTTTTAGGGAGGATTCCTTCCGTAGCCAGGTCGATTTTCGGAGCCGCTTCTTCGCGCATAATTTCGATCGATTTCGTATCTTTAAATTTAGGCTTGATAAACGGCTGGAACGGCTTTCTCCCCTTATCGTCCCCAAACATCTTTTCAGCACCCGCTAACCTGTCAGATAGGTGACGCAGCGACTCGAGTCTTTGAGAGAGTGCTTCTAGCTTCTCGTCTACGCGCAATCGGGGACTTCCTCGAAGCGATGCGAGGAGATGTTCTTCCGTCTCAAATTTGGAAGAAAATGTAACTGACGCTGCCGATGCAATATCAGGGATATAGAGGAATGTGCGACAAGCTGACGGCACTTGTGTATAGATATCAACCGTCATTTGGGGTTCAAGCTCAACTTTAGCAACTTGCTTAGGAGGACGACCCCGTTTTGGTCGCGGATTGAGGGCTTCGTTTGAATAGTAAGTCTTCGCCTTAGCGGATAGCATGTCTCTTGCTTGATTCACATCTTTTGGAACTTTTGCATCAAACAAAGTACGCTTCACCTTTTCGACGATATTCTTAGGCAATTCAAGATCTTCTTCAAAAACAAAGTGGATGTTTTGCTGGCGGAGCCATTCAATGATTCGGATTCGTGAGCGTTCTTGATAGTAGAGCTGCCACTTTTCGAGTTCTGTGAGGTGGTCATAAATGAATTCAAGAAAATTTTCCCTAGCTTCTTTAGCTGAAATCAAGTCGAGGAGCTTTTCTTTCGTATCGATATCGTAAACTTTTTCGTGGACAAACCCTTCCATGAATTTCTTCACTTCGTAGAATGTCATTTTTGGCAAAAGAGCGTAACGAGCTGCATTTGTCAAAAGCTCTTTTTCCAAAATTTCGAGCTCTTCAAGACCTTTATCGAGATCGGCATAAAGGATAAATCCTTCGACCTTATCGAGGTAAAAATCTCTTTCATCATCGGACTTTGCAAAAGCGTCCATGAGTCTATGATAGCGAAGAATGAGTGGCGTTTTAGCTTGAGGGGTAGTCGACTTCATGGATATGACGGTAACACAAAATGAGAATTTATGGGTATGAATAATTAGACCTCACCAACAAACCCCTATACGGTTCGAATAGCCGCCATAGTAGAATAGCTCCGATAGACAGACACAGCCAAAACATTTTCAATCGGCAAGCTCCCCCTCCCAAAAGGGCCAACAACCAACGGACTTTCAACTTCCCCAGAAAAACAACACCATTTTACCACCCGTTTTGTCTGCATCTCACGAGCGTAAATTTTTTCTAAGCAATAAAGTCTTTCCCGTGTAGACGCATAATGAAGCATGAGCACAGCATATATATCTTTTAATTGAGGCACTTCATATTCAACTAAAGCCTTTCGGCTTAACGCATCTACCCGTTTAGACAAATTTTCAAATGATTCTCCAAGCCCTTTTGGCAAACCCTCTTTAAGAAAAAGGACCCAGCGCGTCCTCTGGTATGGTTCATCTAAAATTCCTCGACCTATAGGTTCCACATCTATGGAATAATCTGACGGGATCCGATCTCTATCTGCCGGAAACTTTTTGTTATGCTCTTCTATGCACAAAGCAAGGTGCCGAAGACTTTTCAGCTGTTTTGGCAAAGGGACCAAAGCATGAGTCTGCCAAATTTTTTTGCCTGGCCAAACAGGACACTTACCATTAAGCAACTCTTTGATGTTTGGTAGAGGAGCAATCTCCGCCCCATCAATTCCAAGCCTATCAAAAACTGCTTCCCAGTGAGCCTGAACAGAAATCATTCAAAAAAATCCTTATTATGTTGGGCGGAAAATCTACTAAAAAATGGGCTATCAAACAACCTATTTAAAATGGACTATCACACAAGCTGCATTCCCTCTTTGACTTTAAGCCAATAACGGATCTATTATTTCATCAATCACATAGGTATAGTTATGCTCGATATCAAAGAAATCAGAAAAGATCCAATTGGCCTAGAGGCCAAACTGAAAAATAAAGTCCCTGAAGTCACTCTTACCCCTATCGTTGAACTCGACGAAAAAATTCGCTCTCTCAAAACCGAAGTGGAAGAGTTTAAGTCTCAAAAAAACCAGATCTCTAAAGAGATCGGCATCAAAAAACAAAAGGGTGAAGACATTGCCAAAATCTTAAGTGAGATGGGCTCATTTGGCGATAAAATCTCTAAAGGCGACCAAGAAATCTCTCAATTGGAAGAGACTCTAAATAATGCGCTTGCCATCTTACCAAACACACCGATGGATGATGTCCCAGTATCCCCTCGCGCTGAAGACAATGTTTGCATTAAAGAATGGGGCAAAAAACCGACATTTTCTTTCCCGTTTAAAAATCATGTTGAGCTCAATGAAAAGCTCAAACTATTTGACTTTGTTCGAGGAGCTAAAATATCTGGCTCTGGCTGGCCCCTTTATGTTGGGTTTGGAGCAAGACTTGAGTGGGCCCTTTTGAACTACATGCTCGACATCCATCGAAAAAACGGCTTTTCCCAGGTGATGACGCCAATTCTTGTCAGACCCGAAACGATGTATGGATCAGGACAGCTTCCCAAATTTGAGCAACAACTTTTTAAAATCAAAGATGACGATTACAACTTGTATCTGATTCCAACTGCTGAAGTCCCTCTGAATGGGATGCATTTAGATGAAATTTTAGATGAAGAACAGCTCCCAATAAAAATGACCTCTTACACTACTTGCTTTAGAAGAGAAGCCGGAGCTGCTGGCTCTCAAGAAAGGGGTCTTATCCGAACACACCAGTTCAATAAAGTGGAAATGTTTTGCTTAACAAAGCCCGAAGACAGCGAAAGAGTTTACGAAGAGATGCTTAAGAGTGCAGAAGAGATCTTGCAAGGACTTAACATACACTACCGAAACATGCTCTTAACTACAGGCGATATGTCATTTGCTGCTGCGAAAACAATCGACATTGAAGTGTGGCTCCCTGGGCAAAATAGATACTATGAAGTATCTTCTGTTTCAAATTGCACAGATTTTCAAGCAAGACGCTCTCAAATCCGTTTCCGGCAGAAAAATGAGAAACCACAATTTGTCCACACACTAAACGGATCTGGGCTTGCAACTTCTAGACTCATGGTTGCTCTTTTAGAAAATAATCAGCAAGAAGACGGTTCAGTCCTTGTGCCAAAAGTCCTACACAAGTATTTAGAAGAAGAGAATGTTTGTATTCAACCAAAGTAGGAAATTATGACACTGGGGAATTTTGTCCAATTTTTAAACCGCTCTCCAACCGTGTACCATGCGGCCAAAGAGGTGGGGATGCGTCTTGCTGAAGCAGACTTTACCCCCCTTTCTGAAGGAGAAAAATGGACACTTGAACCAGGAAAAGGATACTTTGTCACTCGGGAAGATTCTCTTGTTGCTGCCTTTCGCCTTCCAAAAAAAAAGCCCCAATCGGCCATATTGCATGCAAGTCACCTCGACAGCCCTGCGCTTAAAATCAAACCGCGCCCAGAAATTTCATCGCAAGGAATCGGTCAGTTTGGGACAGAAATTTATGGAGGCCCTCTTCTTCACACATGGCTTGACCGCGATCTTGCACTTGCAGGAAGAATCGTTGTGGCAAACAAAAATGGACAGTGCGAAACAAAACTTGTGTTTCTCGACGACTACCCACTGATCATCCCTGGTATTGCAATCCATTTGCAACGCGACATCAATGAAAAAGGGACTCTCGTCCATAAACAAGATCACTTAAAAGCAATCTACAGCATCCAAACTAAAGAAAATCATCTCGATATGTGGCTCAAAAAACACCACAGCTTCCACGAATTGCTCAGCTTTGATCTTTTCTTAGTTCCTTTGGAAAGAGCTGCACTTAATGGCTTTGAAGATGAATTGATCTCTTCATATCGCCTAGACAACCTCACATCTGCTTTTGCAAGTCTCGATGCGCTCCTCAACTCTAAAGCAACAGAAGATACCATCCAAATGGCCATCTTTTGGGATCATGAAGAAATCGGCTCGAAAACCTATGGGGGTGCAGACTCTCTTTTCGTCGATCAAATGCTTGAAAGGATCTGCATGCAAAACAAAATGGACCGAGAAGATTTATACCGATTGAAAAGCAGATCTCTTTGCATATCTTGTGATGTGGGCCATGCATTTCACCCCAATTTCCCAGAAAAATACGACACTCAAAATGCGCCTCTTATGGGTAAAGGTCCCGTTGTGAAATTTAGCTCGCGATATGCGACAAACGGCCCATCTGCAGCTCCCATTGTCCATTTGGCGAAAAAAAATAAAATCCCCCTGCAGACATCGGCATCAAGGTCCGATCTATCAGGTGGAGGAACCGTTGGTGCAATGATGGGGGCAAATCTCGGCATTCAAACAGTAGATATCGGCCTTGCTTGTTGGGCGATGCACTCGATCAGAGAAACAGTATCTACTCAAGACTTGCTCGCTTTAGCAAAGCTTCTTAAAGTATCTTTCGAAAAACCCCTTATCTCCTTAGAGCAATCATGAGCCATTTTGAAGGCAAAGAGCCGTTAGAACATGTGATTGAAGCGCGAAAAAAAGGGAAGATGGCCTCCGCTGAAGTTCACGGCACAGAGCTACCCGGCCACATCAGCGCATTTGCTGACGCTGCAAAAGAAACCGCAGTCATCTTACTCATCTTATGGGTCCTTTTAGCCGATAAAATCCCCCTTATGATGCTTGTCATCGTTTCAGGCTGGCTTGTTTGGAAAGTGGGACGCAGTGCGATATTGGGTTGGTCAAGACTTGAAAGACTTCACAGAGTCATCGAAGAGGAGCGATGGGAAATTGAGCATCACCGATCCACAGAAAAAGAAGAACTTAAAGCCCTTTATGAAGCAAAAGGGTTTACCGGAAAACTCCTAGATGAAGCGGTTGAAGTTCTCATGGCAGATGATAACCGCCTACTTCAAGTAATGTTGGAAGAAGAGCTAGGTCTATCGCTAGAAAGTTACGAGCACCCCTTAAAGCAAGCATCGGGAGCTTTTATCGGTGTTGTTGCATCTGCTTTAATCTTCTTTTTAGGCCTCCTTACTTTCCCGTCCTGGGCTCCCCCCATTTGCGCAGCCATTATGATCGCCTTATCTGCAGCAATGACAGCCCATCTTGAAAAAAACAAACGGCTCCCCGCAATTGTTTGGAATTTAGCGGTAGCCGCCCTGGCATCAGGAATCGCTTTTTATCTCACAAAAATTTTGCCATGAAAGAGCCTTACCTCTTCGATGAATTTTTCTCATCCGGTAAAGAAGAAAGCATCAGCCCTTTTTTAACGCCCTCATCGCGCAAGTGGAGTAAAAATCTCTCCTTAAAAAGTGCGAGCAGCTCCGCTTTTTTTCTCATTTGCGCATTTGGTTTTTCATTCACTAACCCCCCGCTTTCTTACCTATTTTTATCCTTCGTCTATTTTCTATCGGGCATCCCTGCACTCATTGCTTCACTAAACGATCTAAAAAATCTTGAGATCAATATCGATGTTTTGATGACCACCGCAGCCTTTGTTGCCGTCTCTATCGATAGCGGGCTGGAAGGAGCTCTTTTACTTGTCCTTTTTGAACTGTCTCACGGAATGGAACACAGCGTTTCAAATAAAGCGAGAAGCGCACTTCACAATCTCAATAATATCGCTCCCAAATTTGCCCATATAGTTGGTGAAGATGGGATCATTTTTGAAAAATCGATCCGCGATATTCAAATCAAAGAACATGTCCTCGTAAAACACGGAGAAATTGTCCCACTCGATGGCTTAGTGATCGAAGGGAGCTCATCGGTTAATCTGGTCCACCTAACCGGAGAAAGTATCCCCGTTCGCAAAACTGTTGGAGATCAAGTTGCAGCGGGCGCCCGCAACTTAGAAGGGTCCCTTACTGTCGAAGTAAATCGAACGAGTTCTGACTCAACACTTGCCCGTATCGTGCAACTGATCACGCAAGCACAAGAAGCAAAACCCAAATTGCAAAGGTGGCTCGATCAATTTGGCAAACATTACGCCACCTCCATTATCACTCTCACCTTCCTCTTCGCCCTTACCCTTCCCCTCATTTTCTCAATGACCTACCTGGGACATGAAGGATCTGTCTACCGAGCCCTCGCGTTTCTCATTGCAGCATCGCCATGCGCGCTCATTATCGCAACACCGACCGCATATCTTAGCGCAATTAGCGCCTCTGCAAAAAAAGGGATCCTCCTCAAAGGGGGAATCACACTGGATGCCCTCGCTAACTGCACAATCATCGCCTTTGATAAAACGGGCACACTCACAACAGGCGATCTTCAATGTATCGCAAACGATTGTCCAGACACCGCTCTTTCCATAGCTTTTGGCCTAGAAAGAAATGCTGTTCACCCCATCGCAACAGCCATCTGCAAGTTAGCCGAACAAAAAAAGATTGCTCCCGCTAAAATCGAGAACTTTAAATCGATCCCGGGATTCGGCCTTGAAGGAACTCACCAAGGGAAACGCGTTGCGATTGGACTGCCTGAATTTATTGGAATTGAGACAAAAGATATCGGTGTCCTCGCTGCACTCCTCTTTGAAGATAAAAAGTACCTATTTCGCTTTTCAGATCAAGTGAGAAAAGAGATGTCTCAAATGATCCAAGATCTCCCCTTACGCCCCATTATTCTTACTGGAGATAACGAGCAAAATGCGCAAACGGTTGCAAAACAACTTGGCATTCAAGAGGTTTACGCCAACCTAAGACCCGCAGATAAACTCGATAAAGTGGCCGAACTTTCAGAAACGCAAGGTCTTGCAATGGTCGGCGATGGAATCAATGACGCTCCAGCGCTTGCAAGAGCCACAGTCGGCATCTCGATGGGAAAAATAGGAAGCTCGACAGCAGTGGATGCATCGGATGTAGTTCTCTTAAACGACGATCTACACCTTCTCGGCTGGCTCTTTAACCGATCTAAGAAAACGATGAAAATCGTAAAACAAAACCTCTCGCTTGCCGTCGGAGTTATCCTTTTTGCAACAACCCCTGCCCTCTTGGGCCTAGTCCCTCTTTGGGTGGCCGTCCTTCTTCATGAAGGGGGCACAGTCCTTGTCGGCCTCAATAGCTTACGCCTCCTCAAGAAATGAATGCCAATTGAATCCAAACCGATATTCCATTATAATTTCAATCAATAATTAATTGATAATTACGAACATGACAGCTATTTCCTTCCCTCCCCCTTTTAAACCACCAGAACCGTCAACAGAACAATCCCTCAACATTCAAAGCCTTCCTCCCGAGATAATCGGCGAAATAGGAAGTTGTCTAACATCTAAAGATATAAGAGCTGCAGCAGTAGCTGCTAGACAGTTATCACAGAGTGTACTCAATCAGCATGTTATATATCTGGCACCTCGAAAAAGTATCACCGATAATGATTTGGCTATATTAGTGAAGAATTATCCCAATCTAATCCACCTCGATCTCGAAAACCAAGTGTGCATTACTAATGACGGTCTCGCACACTTACAAAAGCTCAATCGGCTCACGCAGCTCAATCTCTCCGGTTGCAAACAAATCACAGGCGCCGGCCTTGCGCATCTACAACCGCTCACTGAGCTTGAAGATCTCAATCTCAGCAACTGTAATATCTCTGATAATGACCTAGTTTATCTACAACCATTTACTAAGCTTAAGGAGCTTAAGATTGACGAGAATTATGAAATCAAAGGCCCCGGCCTTGTTCACTTGCAACATATGATTCTACTTGAAGTTCTTAATATCAGCTGGTGTGATATCAATGATGAATCCCTCTTCCATCTACGACACTTTCTTAAGCTTGTTGTGCTTGATCTCAGCCGCAACACTGATCTCACAGGCGCCGGCCTGGTTCACCTGCGGCCTCTAACTCTGATTGAAGATCTCAGCCTCAATTCCTGCGATGTCAATGATGAACACCTCATCCATCTGCAACACTTTTCTGAGCTCGATAGACTTGACCTCACAGCCAACGCCAATCTCACAGGTGCCGGCCTTGCTCACTTGCAGCACCTACCTAATCTCAATACTCTTATTCTTAAATACTGGTGGAATAACCCAGCCTGTAACCCCGGACAGATTGCATTGCTCACTCAGCTTAGATATCTTAACTTAAGCAACTGCTATATCAGAGATGAAAACCTTGTAGACCTGTACCCACTTGCTAATCTCGAGACTCTGGAGTTCAGTGAATGTAGAAATCTCACACCCGATGGCCTCATACTACTTCAGCAGCAGTTACCAAACTGTCGTATATTTCGTAGATTTGAAGCGCGCTAAGCCTCCGCCCTCTATCTTACCCTTTCAAAAAAATACTCCTCCGATTAAAAGGAGGGAATGCAACCAAAATACCCACCGCTCTCCCCTGAAGAACTGAAAAAAGCGCTCGAAGCTGAAACAAAAGCGTTTGAAGAGTCCTATCTTTGGTTAGAAAAACACATGCCCCCCACATTCCTCGACGCGGTAGATCAGCAGACAAGGGTCTTAATCGCGCGCAACTTGCTTAGCTTTAATCTTCAAGACAACTTTACGCCAATCCACTTCAAACACAAGATCATCGTTTTATCCATAGATGCACCCGACTCAGATCTAAAAATATTCAAAAAGTTCAGAAACTACGTAATCCGATATTACCGAACCTTTGTTTCAGATATCGCTCTTCCCAACGACAGTAAATGTAAACTTCGAATTACTCTTTTGTATTTCTACGATCTTTCTAAAGCAGAAAAACTCCCACGGGACAAAGTTCAAGAGCTTTATGAAAAAGCAAGAGAGCATAACCCAAAACTTAGCCAAGAAGAGGTGGAAGGGATCGTTCATCGGATCACGCCGAACTTTCTCACTTCTATGGCAAAAGAGCGGCTATCGCTTGCATTAAAAATGTTTTTCCGCGCAAAAAGCCGTGAGCAATGTCAATACGAAGTCATCCGCAATGAAGACTGGAAGGAACAAGAGGTCCCCTCACTACAAATCGTGATGGCTTGGAAAAATGTTCCAAAAGCGGGCTTCTTGTTTCATCTTGCGCAACTAATCCATCACCATGGACTTGCCTTAAAAAAAGTGGTGGCAACTTACATTGATATATCAACAACGGAAAGTGTTTTAATCCTCTCACTTGGCTTGCATGGCTTAAAAGGCAAAGCTGCATGGGAAGAGGCCAACATTCAAGATTTTTTACGCGAACTTGCCCTTGTAAAATACTTCGAGACGGACGATTTAATCGGCGCTCAGTTTGTCGATACACATATGATTACGGGCAATGAAGCTCATCTCGTTCGTAATTTTGTAAGCTTCACCCACCAAGTTCTCGTCTATGCAGATCCAAACCTCTACTCTCACGAGCACATCGTTGAAGGATTGTGCCGTCATCCAGAACTTACTGTGGAACTATGCAAGCTATTTGCCCTCAAGTTTGACCCAGAAAAAAATAACTTAGCGCAATATGATAAACTGAACAAAAAACTCATCGGGCTCATCGAAAAACTAGATACCGGTCAAGCGATCAACGATTTAAGACGCAAAAATATCCTCAAGCAAGTCTTAAACTTTATCGATCACACGTTGAAAACGAATTTTTACCGAAATAATAAAAGCGGCTTTTCCTTTCGCCTAGATCCTAAATATTTGGATAATGCGCCATTTGATCGGAAGGAAAAATTTCCAGAGCTTCCGTTCGGGATTTTTTTCGTCCGCGGCATGCATTTCATTGGCTTTAACATCCGGTTTAAAGATCTAGCCCGAGGTGGCGTAAGAACTGTCATTCCAGAAAAAATGGAGCAGTACTACCAAGAGAGAAACAATATCTTCTCAGAAGCTTATAACTTGGCCTACACACAGCAAAAGAAAAACAAAGACATCCCTGAAGGGGGCGCAAAAACGGCCATTTTGCTCGAGCCTTTTGAGGTCTTTGCCGAAGAGGCGAAAATTTATAAAAAAGAGATGACTGCAGATGGCATAGATCCCCAAATCCAAGAAGAAAAGCTAAAAATTTACCATCGGGATCATAAACTGAACTATCTTTACGCATCGCAAAGCTCCTATATCGACAGCTTCATGACACTCATCAACTGTGAAGAAGATGGGAAACTAAGGGCAAAATCAATCGTTGATTACTGGAAAAAACCAGAATACATCTATCTGGGTCCCGATGAGAACATGTTCAATAAAATGATCGACTGGATCGCAAATTTTGCCGTGAAACATAACTACAAGCCGGGAAGATCGTTCATGAGCAGCAAGCCCGGCGCGGGAATCAATCACAAAGAGTTTGGAGTCACATCTTACGGAGTAAACGTCTATCTCCATGAAATGCTCCACTTCCTCGGCATCGATCCAAAAAAAGACCCCTTTACCGTGAAAATATCGGGTGGGCCCGATGGAGATGTAGCAGGCAATGAGATCCTCAACCTCTATAAATACTACACAAAAACAGCAAAGCTACTCGCCCTAACTGATGTATCTGGGACGATCTATGATCCAGAAGGGCTCAACCTTCAAGAGATGGCTAAGCTATTTGAAACAAGCCAACCGATTAGAAGTTACCCTGCCGAGCAGCTGCATGAGGGGGGTTTTCTTCTCGATGTATTTACAAAAAGAGAAGAGAGCGCACTTGCACAACAAACATTAATCTGGCGCAAAAAAGAGGGCAAAGTGGTGCAAGAGTGGCTCTCTGGCGATGAAATGCATCAACTCTATCGCAATAACGTCCATCAAGTCAAAGCTGACGTCTTCATTCCTGGAGGCGGCAGACCTCGAACGCTCAACGACACAAACTACTTCAATTACCTCGATGAAACGGGCAAACCAACTTCTAAAGCAATCGTTGAAGGAGCAAACCTCTACCTGACCCCAGGCGCCCGACACGCCCTTGAAAAATTAGGGGTCCTTATCTTCAAGGATAGTTCGTGTAATAAAGGGGGCGTAATCTGCTCCTCATTTGAAGTGTTGGCAAGTCTTTGTATGAGTGAAGAAGAGTTTGTGACAAACAAAAAAGAATATGTGAAAGAGGTTTTGCAAATTATTGCAAAAGCTGCCGAAAATGAGGCGAAACTCCTCCTTGATACGCATCAAAAAACGGGACAATTCCTCACAGATATTTCAGATCTCATCTCAGAAAAAATCAACCTCTTTAAATATCAGCTACTCGATTATTTAGAAAAAAATGATCTGACAGATCCAGCGCTGATTCAATGTCTTTTGCAATACTGTCCACCGCTGCTTCGCAAGCAATATGAAAAGCAAATTCTAGCGATGCCCGACATTCATAAAAAAGCGGTCATTGCGTGCTTTATCGCCTCGCATACAGTGTATAAGCGCGGTCTTGAGTGGAGCCCCACAATTGCCGACATCCTCCCGACAATTGCCAAAGAACCCCTCGATTAACCCACCTTCAATTTGAAAAATCATTGCACAATCCGATTTGTTTAAGTAGTATCTGTCTTGAATTTTTCAAAACGATGAAAATATCTAAAAGCGCGGTATACGAGTTAAAAAATTACAGAAAGACAGCATCGCGTTAGGTTATCTTTATGGCTCAGTACATTAAGATTCTCACACAGTTTGTAAGCTCCTCATCCACACATCTCTTTGGGTGGTCTATGGTGGGGGTCTTTGTCATTTTTAATTCATTAGGCGCCCTAATGCTCAAAGCTCAAGTTCAAAAATTAGGGAGCTGGTGCTTTACAAATACACAATCGTTTGGGATGTTTTTTCTTAATTTGCTTTCAGCTTGGCAAAGTTGGGTGGCTTTGGGACTCATTTCATTTGCAACAGGCGCTTGGGTGATTGCACTTAATAAATTAGAAATCTCAAAAGCCTATCCAGTAGCTGTTGGTTTGAATTTACTGATTGTATTGAGCTCATCTTTACTCATACTCAATGAGCCGCTCACTTTGTCAAAAATATTTGGTTCACTTCTGATCTTACTCGGCGTAATATTGCTTTTCAAATGAACTTAAATAAAAAAAAGATCCTTATTACTGGGGCTGATGGTTTCATAGGAAGCCACCTAACAGAACAATTAATAGACAGAGGGTTTGACGTACGCGCCTTCACCTATTACAACTCGTTTAATACCTGGGGCTGGCTGGATCATCTTCCGTCCCAAAAATTAGAAAAAATTGAGATTATCTCAGGAGATATTCGAGACCCGCATGCTGTTGAATCTGCCATGAAAGATTGCGGTGTAGTTTTTCATTTAGCTGCATTAATTGCGATCCCTCACTCCTATCAATCCCCAGATTCATACGTAGATACAAATATTAAGGGAACTCTCAACGTATTACAAGCTGCTAAAAAACTAAAAACAGAGAAACTTTTAGTCACTTCGAGTTCAGAAGTTTATGGGACTGCCCGCTATGTTCCTATAGATGAAAATCACCCTTACCAAGGTCAATCACCGTATAGCGCAACAAAAATTGCGGCAGACCGTTTGGCAGAATCCTATTACCGCTCTTTCAATCTACCTGTCTCAATTATCCGCCCCTTTAACACTTATGGTCCACGTCAGTCCGCAAGAGCGGTCATCCCCACAATCATTTCGCAGTTACTAACAGGGGCAAATGAGATCCAACTTGGCAACCTAGATGCAAAAAGAGACTTCAACTATGTGCTCGATGTCGTTGAGGGCTTTATCGCAATTGCAGAATCTGATCACACGGTAGGAGAAGAGATCAATATCGCCACAGGCAAATCTATCTCCATCAAAGACTTAGCCCTTCTTTTAATTGAATTAATCAATAGCTCTGCAATACTTAAGCTTGATCAACAAAGACTAAGGCCAATGAAGTCAGAGGTGGGAAATCTACAAGGGTGCAATAAAAAAATCTCCCGTCTTACTTCGTGGAAATCCAACTTTGACCTAAGAACGGGGCTTGAAGAGACGATCCTATGGTTTCAAGAATCGAAAAATATCGCTAAATATAAAAGTTGTATTTATAACATTTGAAGCATGAGAGCAATTATTCTAGCGGGGGGCAAAGGCTCTCGCCTTAAACCGTTCACAACGCTCATCCCCAAACCACTAGTTCCTCTAGGAGGTGAAGTTGCTATCTTAGAAATTGTCATCAAGCAGCTCCGACAAAACGGCTTTACTCATATCACTTTAGCAATCAATCACTTTGCCAATCTAATAAGATCTTTTATCGGTGATGGATCTAAGTGGAATGTCAAAATTGATTACTCCCTGGAGACAGAGCCTCTAGGAACGATTGGACCCTTAACCTTAATTCCCGATCTCCCTGAAAATTTTCTAGTCATGAATAGCGACGTTCTGTGCAATCTCAACTACCATGATTTTTTTATAAAACATCTTGAAAAACAGTCTCTTATTTCAGTTTCAACCTGTAAGAGGAAAAGTAAAATAGACTTTGGAGTCATCCAGTACAACCAATCCAAATATCTGACGGGATTTCAAGAAAAGCCGGAAGATCATTTTGATGTTAGCATGGGAATTTATGGACTTCATAAATCTGTCATCGAGAAGCTGCCGAAGGGAAAGCAATACGGTTTTGATAACTTAATGATCGATTCCATCAAAAACAATGAACCTGTAAACATTCACCCCTTTTCAGGGTTCTGGTTAGATATTGGCCGGCCTGATGATTATGAATATGCAGATGCGCACTACCAGGAAATCAAGGAAACACTAAAACTATGAAAGTTTTAATCACGGGGGGAAATGGATTTTCAGCCACTCATCTGCACAAATATCTTTTAGATGATCCATCCCAACAAGTAATTTGCACAAGTCGATCTGATTGTGACTTAACCGTATATCTAGCTGTAGAAGAGCTAATTAGAAAAACAAACCCAGATCAAATCTATCATTTGGCAGGTTCATTCACAAACCAATATGAAATTGACTACCAAAATAACGTCGTTAGCACAAAAAATATTTGCGATGCTCTAACAGTCCTAAAGCTTCCTTGTAGGGTCTTATTGATTGGAAGTGCAGCCGAATATGGCTTTGCAAGCAATAATCCTACAAGTGAAACCTCTCCCCTAAACCCAATAACTATTTATGGTCTGACAAAAGTCATTCAAACACATCTAATGGAGTATTACCATAGAAGCTACGGTTTAGACCTAGTTATGGCACGAACCTTCAATCTAATGGGCAAAGGGGCTTCTACCAAGCTCTTTATTGGGAATCTCTACCATCAAATTGAAAAGGTAAAAAGAGGTGAGCTTTCTGAAATCACCCTTAAGAACTTAGACGATGAAAGAGACTATATTGAAATTTCTCAAGCCGTAGCCTATTACCATCAAATTATGAATCAAGGGATCTCCTCTGAAATCTATAACGTCGGCAGTGGAAAATTGATAAAAATCTCTGATCTTTTACACAGTATATTGATTGAAAATGGGTTAGACAAAGAAATCGTTCGAGAACAAGGAGCGGATTTTGCCAAAACCCGAAAAATTCAAGCGGACATAGAGAAACTTAAAAAATTATGAAAACACTTACCGTTATCTTACCTGTTTTCAACGAAGAAGAGGTTATCGAAACATTTTATCACAAATTGAAAGCTGTATTAAAGCCCCTTTCTTATGACTCCGAAATTTTATTTGTAGTTGACCGATCTACAGACCGGACAGCTGACATATTAAGGGAGATTTCAAAACAAGATTTATCGGTAAAGGTCCTTATCCTCTCTTCACGATTTGGTCATCAGATGTCTCTATTAGCTGGGATTGATTATACAAACTCATCCGTTGTAATTATGATGGATTGTGACTTGCAACATCCCCCAGAACTCATTCCTCAAATGCTTCAAGCCTATGAAAGTGGCTACGATGTTGTCTATACAATCAGGACTGAAACTGAAAACCTTGGCCTCATCCAAAAGTTGACGTCGAAAATGTTTTACCACTTGATGAATCGCATTTCCGACACCCCAATCAATGAAAATGCCGCCGATTTTCGTTTAATTTCTCTAAGAGTATTGAATATATTAAAAAGTCAAATTCGAGAACGAAATATCTTTTTAAGAGGAATTATTAGCTGGATGGGATTCAACCAAATTGGAATTCCCTTTAAAGCTAATGTAAGAACTGCAGGACAAAGCAAATACCCATTTAGCCAAAGAGTCAAACTTGGTGTACAGGCAGTTTTTTCATTTAGCAAAAAACCGCTTCAAGCTTCTATTTTTATTGGGGCAAGTCTTGCAACCCTCGCCTTTATTTTCGGATGGATTACCTGTATTCAGTACTTTTTAAATCACTCGATCCCATCGGGATGGACTACAATTGTCATACTGCTTTCAGGATTTAGTGGAATTCAGCTTTTTTTTATGGGAATCATTGGGCAATATATAGGCAATATTTTTGATGAAGTGAAGAGTAGGCCTCACTATATCGTAGACGAGAAGATCAATATGAATACAGAATCGGGAAGTTTGGTCAAATCTCAAATCTTTAAACACCAAAGCCTTCATACTAAAGAGCTTTCATGACAACAAAACACTCAACAATTCAGATCCCTTCAATTGTAAATACAAAGATCTTATCAAAATGGAAGATGCTTCTATCAATATGTGTCTTTATCTTAATCATAAATTACACAATACCCAACATGCTCGTACAAGCGGGTTGGATGGATCCTTCTCACTATACTGGATACATCCATCATTACTCCGAAGTGCTGGAGCGATATGGAGCAAATTACCATTCAGCGCGAATCGCCTTTCTCTATCCGGCTCGACTTACAACCCTGATTTTTGGAAGTAAGCTAGGGTATATAGTATTAAGAAATATCCTCCTTTTCGCTGCAGCATTTTCCATTTGGAAGTTAAGTGAAAGGTTTTACAAATCTACAATAATAGCTTCGTTTATCACATGCCTATTTATCTTCCACCCCTGGTTTTTACGCCCTCTTTTCTGGAACCACCCAAGTGGGTTTGCAATCGTATATGCACTACTTTCACTACTATTTTTCATCAATCCCCCTATCCAGAACACAAAACTTGCCTATTATATTTCTGGAGCCTTTTGGTTGTTTACTGCTAATTGTCAACCATTTCCAGCAGCAATATTGGGGTCTTGTATTTTAGCTTGGGTGATCGTACAGATCAAATGGTCGCATGAGAGATTTGAAGCAAAACACGTCATTTCATTCATATCGGGAGTTATTTTCACTGAACTTTTTCTAATGGCCATCCGATTCATCGAGTTTCCTCATCTTAGCCCATTAATTGATACACCAGCGATAAAAATGATTGGTGTCATCACAACAACAAAGCTAGGAAGAATGGACAACTTTGCACAAATCGTCGAATCGGGTGAACTCGAAGTATTTGTCCCCTTTTTTTTCCTGACTATCTTCTGTATTTATGTCTTTAAATCCCGCAAAAGTTCAAATTTAAAATTCTTTTCAGCTACCGCACTACTTATTTCTTTTACGTTTTACATATTCTGCTATTTAATATTCGATCGAAATTTCTTGGGCTGCTTTTACTATTTCTCTTATTTAATCATTCCTTCGTTCTTTATTTTTATATATTTAATCGGGGATTCAATAGATCATACAAACCAAAACAAATTCATACTTTTTGGATTTATCCTTTATGCAACTGTTTGGTTCACTGCCCCATTTTTACGGGAAACTCAAGCCATATCTCCAATCGCATCCTTAATTTTAGCAGCAGTACTGATTGCTCTTGTTTCCCTAGCTTTACAGCTTAACCTAAACACAGCGAAGGCGGCCTTGATCATTACAATGATCAGCCTATCCCCTTTGATGTTCTATAATAATAAAATGTGGTCTTATTACAGCTATCTACTCGATCCTCAACGCGCTCATTTAGAATGGGATGTATACCATGCAACTGTCGAGCTACAAAAGACTCTCTTTGAACTAGTCCCCAAGAAAACAGAAAAGATTGGTTTTTGGTTCTCGAAAGATTCCGGAAACCGCTATCTATATTCAATCCAAAATGCCTTTCTAGGAAACCAGAGCAGACTATTTTCGCCATATGATGATGGAGCCGGGATGCCGGTAATTGACTCGAAATTTACAACAGATGTGAACTCTTTTTCATATATTGCTCTTCTAGGGATTACGGAAAATGAAATAGAAGACGGGCTTAAAGCTTTAGGTGATAATGGCATACCAACAAAAATAATAAAAAAGAGATACATCGAATCTAAAACTGCGCCCTTTTATCTACTCTTATTGAGATACCTCGGGACTCATCGCGACCTTGAAATCAAACCAAACCAAAGTGAAAACTAAAGAAAACTCACCTCTAAGTACGTTGAGGTAAAAATAATAGTGCTCATAGTGGAAAAAGTGAAATCAGAAAACATGGCAACACTAGAAAATAATTCCCATCGTATTAACAAGATCTCAAGGACGAATCAAAAGCAAGTTTGCATAGAGTTCCAAGAAAACCGGCCTTATATTGCGTTAAAAACCAAAGAGGATGAGCTCTATTTTGCTAACCATCTAGGTCAACTCTTCTTACCCTTTAACATTTTACCAGCATACAATGAGAAGTTATTCCCGCTTTTTTCTTCTATAAATTTATTTGATGGGCTTTTGACCCAATACATAAAAAGCGTGACTTCACTCACAACTTTCAGCATATTCACTCCTGAAAATGCCAAAAAAATAGGCGAAATCACGCTCCGTTATACACCAGAAAAATGCTTAAATAATAACGATTCGTACGTAGGCATTCAAAGCTCATCCTTTCCCTTATATACTCGACCTGATATCTATTTAGGCAGGGAGCGCACTAAAATCACTCAACCAGAAATGAACGAATTATGCAGAAAAATTAATGCATGGAATTCTGAGGCTCTCCCAATTATTCGATCGAACAACCATCACGTCATAGATCGAAGCTCACTTATCATTCAATATATATGGTCGTCAAATCCGCTTATCGGCTTCCCCCCCAAATCTGTAAGCGAGTTAAAGCTAGTAGAAACATTAGAAGGACTCGAAAAAAAAGCTTTCCCTTTAGTTTGCGGGGGATTTGCCGATCTTTTTTTCAAAATAGCATCAGTCTTAATGCCAGATATTAAAATTCGGTATGCAAATGGTTTTGAAGCCTACCATTTAACAGCAATGTCTGACTTTCATGTTAATTCGCACGTCTTTATAGAACTTCTCTATAACGAAAATTGGGTCTATATCGATCCATATTTCCAATTATACTTTAAAAACCAAGAGGGGAAACTTCTTTCTTCTAGAGAAATTAAAAGTGCAGCTTTAATGAAAAATTACAACGACATATTCCCATCTTTTATTTCAAAAAGCATTTCATCTCTTTTTGAAGCAAATCATAAAGAAGTGGCCCTCGAAAAGCTTAAGCTCTGGAATTTCTTTGATTGCTTTAACTGGATAAGATGCGATGAAATTGAACCAGCTCATCCTCTATAATCGAGCGCTTGAGGAAAACACTTTTCACAAACATAGTTTCTCTCGCATGAAGAGCTAGAAAAATACTTAACGTTACTCCCAATAAACTTTTTCTGCAGTTTTGTGGATTATTTTGGCTGATTTTCGCTTCAGAAGGTGGGACTATATCACAAACCGAAAAATATCTGACTCCATATGTTAATATTCTTTTGATAATCTATCATTTGTGTGCTACTATTTGCCAAAATCCACTCACTTTGTAAACATTAGATGCCCCCAATATGAACAAAAAAGCACTCATCACCGGTGTCACAGGCCAGGATGGCTCCTATCTTACCGAGTTGTTATTAGAAAAAGGCTATCAAGTAGATGGAATAATTCGCAGAACATCGTTGCCGAATACATCCAGAATTGAACACTTGCTCTCCCATGAAAAACTAAAGCTATATGAAGCAGACCTAGCTGACTCTCAAAGTATCAGAAAAATTATGGAGCGCTCTCAACCAGATGAAATTTACAATCTTGCAGCAATGAGCCATGTAGGCTCATCATTTGAAATGCCAGAATACACTGCAGATGTAACAGGAATTGCTGTATTACGTATTCTCGAAGCCACTCGAGATATTGTCCCTAAAGCCCGATTTTACCAAGCCTCTTCCTCTGAGCTTTTTGGAAAAGCCCAAGAATCTCCTCAATCTGAAAAAACCCCATTTTACCCCAGATCACCATACGGCATTGCTAAGTTATATGCATATTGGACCGTGATAAACTATAGAGAAGCTTATGGGCTATATGCATGTAATGGAATACTATTTAATCATGAAAGTCCAAGAAGAGGCAGCCTCTTTGTCTCCAGAAAAATCTCTATTGCAGTCAATGAAATAGCTGCGGGAACTCGTCAAATATTAACGCTTGGCAATTTAGAGGCAAAAAGGGACTGGGGTTATGCAAAAGACTTTGTTGAAGGGATTCATCTCATGCTTCAACAAGAAAATCCAGATGACTTTGTCTTAGCAACAGGGAGAGCGATTTCAGTGCGCCAGTTTGTAGAACTTGCGTTCTATGAAGTTGGAATTGAAATTGAATGGGAAGGATCTGGGTTACAGGAAACGGGTAAGGACAAAAAAACAGGGAAGCTGCTAGTCAACACATCCCCTCAATTTTATAGGCCAAGCGAAGTGGATACGTTGCTTGGCAATTCGTTAAAGGCCAAAGATTTATTGGGATGGGCACCTAAAACTCCAATTGAAGAGTTAGTTCGTATCATGGTCCAGGCAGATGCAAAAAATAGACTTTTAGAACACTCTTGTTAAATTTTCATGAAAAATAATCGGATTGTTATTTTTGGTTGTGGAGGACATAGTAGGAGCGTAACGGACGTTTTACTCTCCACTCAAAATAAGCTCCTGATTACCTATGTTGATAAGGAAGCAAAAGAGGGAGAAACTCTTTTTGGGTTTCCGGTCTTGAAAAGTTTGGAATTTGCCGATCTCCCCTTTTTTTTTGCTATAGGAGACAACATACAAAGAAAAGAAATGTATGAACAAATGGGTTCAGATCATCTAATTTCCATTCAATCTTCTAAAACCCACCTAGAGAAAGATGCGAAAATAGGCAAAGGCGTATTTATCGGAAACTTCACTCATATCGGCACTCAAACTAAAATAGGAAATAATACAATATTGAGCAGTGGAAGCAATGTTGAGCAAGGATGTGTGATTGGGAATCATTCTCATATTGGCCCCGGCGCCGTTGTATCAAGCAGATCTGCACTGGGTGATCAAGTATTTATTGGCGCTGGGGCAACTGTGGAAGATTCTATTTCAATTTGTTCAAATGTAATTATCGGGGCAGGAGCTTTAATTACTCGAGACATTGAACAACCAGGGGTATATATAGGCCGACCAGCTATACCTATGCAAAAAATACAAACATCTTAAAAGACAAGGCCAGTGTGAGCTACAAACAAGTCTTAATTTACGGGTGTGGAGGACATAGTAGAGCCATCACAGATGTTCTCATCTCTTGCTATGAAGACATCACAATTACTTATATAGACGAAAGTGCAAAAGATGGAGAAACCCTTTTTGGATTTCCTGTGTTCAGAAAAGTTCAAAAATCTGAAACTCCCATTTTTTTTGCTATTGGTGACAATCAAAAAAGAAAGGACAAGTACGAGCAAATTGGCTCAGATCGACTCATCTCCATTTGCTCGCCAAAAGCCCATATCGCACTAGGATCCGAACTGGGAAAGGGCGTATTTATAGGTAACTTCGCTCATGTTGGACCTCAAGCTAAAATAGGGAATAATACAATATTGAGCAGTGGAAGTAACGTCGAGCATGAATCTGTGATTGGAAACCATTCCCATGTTGGTTCTCGTGCAGTTGTATCTGGGCGCTGTAAGGTAGGAGATATCGTCATTATCGGCGTAAATGCTGTCATCAAAGATTATGTCTCTATCTGTTCAAATGTAATTATTGGAGCCGGAGCTGTAGTGGTCAAAAATATCACAGAGCCTGGCGTTTATAGGGGCTGTCCCGCAACTTTAATTAAACCCAAACAACTCAACAACCTTTAGAAAAAATGAACTTCACTCATTCCCCCTTACGTTTTCCCGTATACCGACCTACAATCAGTGATTTAGAAAAAAAATATGTGAACGAATGTCTCGATTCAAATTGGATCTCCTCAAAAGGTGATTTTATTGAACAATTCGAACAAGCCTTTGCAAATTATACTCAAGTTCCTTACGCCACAACAGTTTGTAACGGAACTGTTGCCCTACACCTTGCCCTACTTGCAATAGGAATCAAACCTGGAGATGAAGTTATTGTTCCCACATTAACATATGTTGCCTCAGTAAATATGATCGCACACACCGGAGCAAAACCTATTTTCGTAGACTCTCTCGCTTCCTCTTGGCAAATTGATCCTGAAGCGATAATAGAAAAAATCTCACCACGCACTAAAGCAATTATGGTCGTTCACCTTTATGGCCATCCATGCGACATGACCCCCATCGCTCAGATCTGCAAAAAATATAACCTCTTCCTGATAGAAGACTGTGCTGAAGCATTTGGTACTCAATATGAAGGAAAGCACGTGGGAAGCTTTGGCGATATTGGCACTTATAGCTTTTATGGGAACAAAACGATTACCACAGGTGAGGGTGGGATGGTAGTTAGCAAAAATAAAGAGCTATTGTCGAAGGTGTATCGCCTAAAAACCCAAGGCGTCTCGTTTCATAAACAGTACTGGCATGACCTTTTAGGTTACAACTACCGAATGACCAATATTTGTGCTGCAATCGGGCTTGCACAACTATCTCGAGCTGATGAGATCATTCACAAAAAAAGAGAAATTGCTCAATGGTATAAAGAAGAATTGGAAGCGCTCCCCTTACAAACCCACAAAGAAATAGGCTCGAGCTTTCACTCTTATTGGATGTGTTCTATCATCCTTTACGAAGCACGGCTAAGAGATAGTTTAATGACATACTTGGATCAGCATGGCATTGAAACTCGACCTCTTTTCATCCCCATTCATACGATGCCCATGTACGCATGCGACGAAAGTTTTCCTGTTGCGAAGTCGCTTTCCTCCAGCGGAATAAATCTCCCCAGTTATCCAGAACTTTCAAGATCCGATGTAAAAGAAATCTGCAGATCAATTCGGGAATTTTTTTTCATGAGAAACAAGACGTTAGAGTTCAAAATAAACATTGAAGACGGTATCAAATACGATCAACAACTTTTCACAGCAAAGAATTTTTAATGACACAAGCTTGTTTACAAATGAAAAGTGAAAATTTAGTTAGAAAGACAAAGAAAAAAATCGCCATCTTTCTACCCCACGAATATAGGGGGGGGACTCTGTCAGGCGCAAAAAATATGGCTAAAATGCTTTGTTTAGGAAGCAAACTATACAAAGAACCCCTCGAGATTGTCTTTTCATTTATTGATGGTGCATACAATACGCAAGAAGACTTTTCAGAGCTAAAAGATCTTGGCATCACAATCTGCGAAACAACCTGGAAAAAAATCACAAAAACCGAACTAAATTTTATTCATGAGTTTAACAACAGCACAGTCGAGTGCGAATGGGATAATTACCAAATTCCAATGAGTGGACGCACTTCATTTCTTGACTGTGATTTATGGCTACTCATTTCAGACCGAACAGCACAAGCTCCCCTTGCCCCAATCTGCCCCTACGGGGTCGTTGTATACGATTACATACAAAGGTATGTCCCAGAAATATTTTGCGACGTTGCAAATGCAACTGAGCTAAATTACTTCCAAACGGTTAGAAATGCGCAATTTGTGATCACAACAACACCCCAAACCCAAAACGACGTCATTCAATATGCAGGGGTTGCTTCTTCTAAAGTACATCTTTTACCCATAGAATTTGCCCCTCCAAAGCCCCCCAATTCAGTCCAAGTTTTCCACGGTAAAAACTATTTTGTTTGGGTAACAAACGTAAGCTACCATAAAAATCAGTTGCGAACCTTTAGGGCCTTAGAAAAATATTATGGGCAGCTGAATGGACAACTAGACTGTATAATTTTAGGGACATATACAGAGATTTACACAGATCCAATAAAAGCAAGCTCTTATCCATTTTGGACACATCTTTCAAATATCTTTAATAAAAGTGCTATCCTGAAACAAAGATGCCATACTCCAGGCGAAGTTTCCGATCAACTGTACTCAAACTATCTAGCGCAATCTCAATTCTTATTGCATCCAGTTCTGTTTGATAATGGAACATACTCTGTAATTGAAGCCGCCTACTTGAACACCCCAAGCACTAGCAGCAATTATCCAGCTATGCAGTACATGAATCAGCACTTCCATTTAAACCTTTGTTTCTTTGACCCTTACTCTATAGATGACATGGCAAAAAAACTTAAAATAATGGAAGAGACGTGCGCCGATAGAAAAACCCAACTACCATCTAAAGATTCCCTGGACATGCATTCCGCAGAACGCCTTGGACCACAACTTTGGGAATGGATGAAGCAATATTTATGAAACAAAAAATTTGCATTGTTTTGGCTTATAGCCCTACAAATTTACTGTCTAATCAAGGAATCTTAAGACTTCTTCTATCTTTAGTCAAAACAGAAAAATTTCGTAACCGTATAGTCATAGCGACCGCTTGTTGGAGTCATCGGCAACTTAAAGAGGTTCTTTTAGAGGCAAAAATCTCACTAACTGATATTGAAATTATTCTATCCTCTAGAGTGCAACCACTTACCATAACTCTCTTTTCAATCATTTATAAATTTTACAACAGACTAAAGAGAAAAAATATAAACAAGAAAGGGCGATTCCAACAGGCCCTAACCAAAATCTCGAGCCATCTCCCCAAATTCGCAGCAAAAAACTTTATCTTTTTAATTATATCTACACCAATCTCTGCAATAATATGTACAATAAAAGCAACAATACTAATATATAAACAAATAAAACTAGTAGCAACAAAGAAACTCAAATTAAACAACTCTGGCACACAACAGGTGTATCCTTCAGAAAAGAAAACAAAAAAAGATAAAATTCTTAAAAAACTAAAAAACGTAAAAAACAAATTACAGATAACGAAATCGATCAAACTACACATAAAAACCATTTACAACCACATCAAGACAAGTGAATTTGAAAAGCTAATAAAAAAAATCAATCGACGCAAAAACATCGATATCTGCTATGTCCCTGCCGCTTTTTTATTAGATGTCCATTCGATAAAAAAACCTGTTGTTCTTGCAGTCCCAGATATTGTTTTTCTAGAAAACCCAACACTTTTTATTGAGGAAACATACGAAAATAGCTATTCGCATCACACAATCAAAAAAAACCTCGCTAGCAAAGCAAGCCTGCTTTGCTATAGCGACTACGTTAAAACATCCCATCTCATTGATCCTTACAAGATTAATAAAGACAAAATCAATGTAATCAAACATGGAAATACATCACTCTCACAGCATTTAAAAAACAACCCCATTGAGATTCTGCAACAATTTCAAAAAGAAAAGCTAAACCACGATACTTACCTTTCTAACTACCACCTGCCTAGCATGAAGTTCCTATTCTACTCATCTCAAGTTAGGCCTCACAAAAATATATTAAATCTAATAAAATCTTATGCACTTTTATTAAGGCGCAGATTTATAAATGTTAAGCTGATTTTGACAGGGAATTTGGAGCGAAACAAAGAGCTTTCTGATTATGTTCTGAAAAACCGTCTACAGTATGATGTGATCTCATTTTATGACATTCCCGATGAAGTACTTGCCGCTTTAAATCAATGTGCAATTTGCGCTGTAAATCCAAGTTTATTTGAGGGAGGTTTTCCCTTCACCTTCTCCGAGGCTTACTCGATGGGAACTCCTTCTGTCATGAGTCGCATTCCGGTCGTTCTAGAAGAAATCGAGGATAAAAAACTGCAAGAACTCATGCTATTTGACCCATATAATATAGAAGACATAGCAGACAAAATAGAGTGGGCTATTCATAACCGCGAAGAGTTATATCAACTCCAAAAACCTCTATATGAAAAGTTTATGGAGCGATCCTGGGAAAAAGTGGCGGGTGAATACCTTAATTACTTTGATGAAACTGCTGCTCGCGAAAAAGCCTCACACGTTCATTAAAGAAAGAACTAGATCAAAACAATATGAAAGCACTTGTTTCTACTGCCTCACACCTTCTACTTGTCAATTTACAAACTTATGAGATTCAAATCATTGAGTCATTGCGCGGAGAATATTACGGCATTTCATGGTGGAAAGATCACGATTTTTTAGTCCTAGGCCACTCTGGAGTAGCTCATGATACTGTGCACACATTGCTAGACTATGCCACATCAGAGAAAGGGTATTTATCTCTTGGTAGTCATCGTTCTCCCAATATTTTATCTGCTCCTCATCAAATCATTTGCGCGCCCAATGGCTGGATCGTAGCTACAAATACCGGGAGAAACTGCATTACAATTTATGATCCCAAAACAACATTTTGGAAAGATATTCGCATAAATGATCAGCATTGGGATAGGTTAGGAGATCACGATTATTCAGGTGAACACTTCAACTCAGTATTCATCAAAAACAATTACCTCTACGTTCTAGCACATGCGTTTAATAAAGAATCTTATATATTAGAGTATTTATTTCCTGAGTGCACAATTAACAATAAATATAGAATCAAAAACAAAAACAAGCTACACAATGTCTGGGTAGACGGGTCTGGAAATATGTTTGCATGCAATTCCCATTGCAGTGAACTAATCGAAGTGCATTCAAATAAAGCGCTTTGGTGCACGGGATCAAATACTTATACCAGGGGACTTTCTGCAACTAAAGATGTGATTGTGATTGGTAGCACAGGAAATGCTCCACGCTCTCTTAGGGTAAACATTCAAAGCGATCTTTGGGTAATTGATAGAAAAACACATAAAACCCTCGATTTCATCCCCCTAGGCCCATTTGGTGGCGTTCACGATGTACGAATTTTAGATATCGCTGATGAAGCTCACAACAACCAACCCTTTAAAAACATTGATGCTCTTGAAAAAATGGCGACCAGAGTAAAGGATAAGGGCAACCCTCAATATAAAACCATCTGTTTAGAAAAGAACAAACTCACATTAAAAAGCATACCAGAGCTTCAAAAGCTAGATCCAATTTTCAATCAATTTATCGTAGATGAGGATGGATGGATTTCCCCTGTTGATACAAACCTTGCTCTTGCAGTCCTAAAAGAAGAACCTTCAGAAGGATGGCAGCTATCTGCCGACTACTCCTTCCTTAAGTCTAAAACTTTACCCCAACAGCACATAAGCTTAGTTTTCGGCTATCGCGGCAATCATGACGATGAAATGCTTGCTGTATTAATAGAACATTTCAAAAGATTCACCCACTTAAGCTTATGGAAAAATTCGAAAAACTGCTGGAAAATGTCTAAAACTTTGAAAAAATACCTTCCAAGTGAAGGGAAGTTGACTTTAGAAAGAAAAGATAACTTAATCTACGTCTTTTGCAATCAATCTTCCCTCATCTGCCTTCCATTTGACCAAGAAGAACTAAAAGGATCTATTGGCATTAGAAGCCTTGGTGGCAAATTTAAAAATCTTGAATTGAAAAATGGAGTGTTTTGTGAAGCATAGATGGATAGTTGATCTACGCCAACGCTGTGATCTAGAGCTACTTTTAGTTGGAGGATTCAAACCACTTAGCGGGTTTCAAACCAAACTCGATTATGAAAGCATTTTGAAAAATCTACGCCTTGCAAATGGGCAAGTATGGCCCATCCCGATCACTCTGGATGTTTCTGCCGAATTTGCAGAAAAAGTGCAGATTGCTGATGAGCTGGAACTGTGCGATGCAGACAACACAATTCTTGCTCGTATGACAGTAACTGATAAATGGAAACCCGATAAAATATTCGAGGCAAAACAAGTATTTGGAACTACTGATACTCAACATCCCGGTGTCAATTATTTACTCAATAGGGCCAAAGAGTGGTATCTTGGAGGTCCTATTGATCCTGTTCAACTCCCTAAACATTATGATTTTACAGAGCTCAGAAAAACTCCAGATGTTTTAAAGCAAGATTTTTCAAAATTAGGTCTTAAAAACATAATCGGATTTCAGACGAGAAATCCCCTCCATCGAGCCCACATAGAATTGACTCTAAGAGCTGCTAAACAAATTGATGGGCACATCCTCATTCATCCTGTTGTTGGAATGACAAAACCAAATGACGTTGACTATTTCACTCGCGTTCGATGCTACCATAAAGCATTGCAGTATTACCCTGAAAAAACGGCCTTCCTCTCTTTATTGCCACTAGCGATGAGAATGGGGGGACCAAGGGAGGCGCTTTGGCACGCACTCATTCGTAAAAATTATGGTTGCACCCACTTTATTGTAGGAAGAGATCATGCAGGACCAGGAAATGATTCCAATCAGCAACCCTTTTACGAACCCTATGCTGCTCAAACATTGGCCGAACAGTATAGTCAAGAAATCGGAGTTCAAATCATCCCATTTCAAGAAATGACGTACGTAAAAGAGAGAAAACTATATTGCCCAATAAATGAGCTTAAACCTAATGAAACTCCCCTTACAGTCTCTGGAACCCAGTTGCGCCAGTTGCTTCACAAAAACAAACCCATCCCAAAGTGGTTTTCCTATCCAGATATAGTTAAAGAGTTGAAGCGCTCATACCCATCTAGACATCAACAAGGATTTACATTGTTCTTTACAGGTCTATCGGGAGCTGGGAAAACAACACTTGCAAATGCTTTGATCTCAAAACTTAGAATGTTAGACAGAAGAAGCGTCACACTTTTAGATGGAGATATTCTACGTCGAATCTTATCTACCGAATTAGGATTTTCCAAAAAGGATCGAGATCTAAATATTCAACGAATTGGTTATGTTGCGTCAGAAGTGACTAAGTCTGGAGGGATTGCAGTTTGTGCTGCGATTGCCCCCTATTTAAAGGTGAGAGAAGAAAACCGTCAACTTATCTCAGAGTATGGAGGATATGTTGAGCTCTATATTTCAACCCCGCTTGCCACATGTGCAAAAAGAGACACTAAAGGCCTATACGCCAAAGCTAAAAAAGGTGAGATAACAGGATTAACCGGCTACGATGACCCCTATGAGCCCCCCCTTAAGCCAGAAATAATCATCGATACCACTGAAAGTACAATTGAAAACTCTTTAAATACGATCTTGTGTTTTTTACAAAGTGCTGGGTACCTGAAAACTTAACCCTTTTAGCACTTTGAATTTGCGGTACTCAGAATTTTGAAAATTGGAGTGAATCCTTATAAGAAATTTTTTGCGAAGACCTCTTATATCCAGATCGTTTCAAATTCTATATTCGACATTCCCCATTGGTCTGTGTTTGTATAGATATCATGGTTTGGTCTCAATGCAAGACATCCAATTTCTTCGATTTCACTATTTTTTAAGTAAGGGAGCCCGATTGTATCCAATCTATTAAACAATAAGTGAAACCCCTCAGGTGTATAGCCAGAACCAACTCCGTGTTCGATGTGGTAAATTCTCATACTCTTTGGTAAATCAATTTCCTTGATCCCCATTTGTTTGGCTCGGTATAACAGGACAGAATCCAGGTGCCATGAATGCATCTCCCATTCGGGATATCCCTTAAGATTAACCCAGTCATTATAAGATAAAAGGGTAAAATCGCCGCATCCATTCGTGTGTAACTTACATCTAGTCATAAGCACTATTTTGTTATTCAAGTAACGAAAGAGCCGAATCACTTTTTGGATCGTCTCCTGAACGCGCCGAATCACTTTTTGGATCGTCTCCTGAACGCGCCGAATCACTTTTTGGATCGTCAAACGACGAACGCGCCGAATCACTTTTTGGATCGTTATACGACGAACGCGCCGAATCACTTTTTGGATCGTTATACGACGAATACACCTAAATTTATTTCTGACATAAAAACTGAAAGCATTTAAATTATTTCGAAAAAAATCCAAAACAATCTTACATTTTCTGTCTATAACCTTACAATAATAAGCAATTCTAGGTTCTCTATTTATAATTTTCGTTCCATACTTTCCGTTAACCCTGAAGAAACTCTTAGAGCAAAATCTTAAAATTTGAGGCAAAGTAGCCCCTTTTGGAAGCTCCGAGGGTACATCTAAACGATCGACTCGATATAAGTAGTTCGGTTTAAGGTTCCTTTTGATATATCGAATAACTTTATCAGAAAAAATAATATCGATATTTGTGCTTAAAACAAACTCACCGAGAGCGCGCTGGATCCCTACGTTTTTTCCAATCATTTGAAATAGGGGAAGTTTTTCTGCATGTTTAAGCTTCCCATGGACATCATTTGGCACACGTATAAAGCGAATGGAACAGGGCCCCTTATCCTTAGGAAAATGTAAAGCTTGATAGAGGGGGGGATTTTCTTCGGGAGGGTTCCAATCTACGACAATAAGTTCAGCCTTGAGCTTATGTCTTTTACATTGCTCGATAAATCCGTCGACAAAATGTTGCATTCGGTAAAGAAATGAACCTCCATGGTTATCATTTCTAGCTGTGACAACAACACTTAAATGAAATGGTTTATTCACACACAGCCGTAATACAAAGATGCCAACCTAAGGTTTTTTCTAAGAATCTAAACATAAACTTAGGCATCCATCTAAAATACCACACTTTTCTGTAAAGATGCTTCGTATAATCTTGAATTCGATAAGGGAAAATATGATCTACCATCAAGCTTACAACTTTAAAGCCATTAGCCTGAATTAGATCACGCGCCTGGCGTCTACTATATGTATAAGTAATCGGACACCCGATACAGGCTTCAGAAAATTTGGCCACATGTTTAGATAGCTCCCAAAACTTTCCGCCTGAATGTTTAAGAAAAATCCAGAACACTTTCCAAGAGTACCGATAATACACCATGATTTTAAGTTTGCCGGCTTCAGAAAGATAGGGCCTGAGCGCTTTGATAATTTTTTCAGGATGTTCAGTGTGGTGTATGACTCCAAAAGAAAAAATTAAATCGTATTTTTCAAGAGGTACTACTTTTGATAATTCCTCAGCATTTGCATGATAAAATTCGATATTTTCAAATCCAAAGATCTCCGCCCTTTTTTTGGCTATTTCAATCGATTTTTCAGACAAATCCACGGCCGTTATTTTTTTTGCCCCTGCTTTTGCAAATGAAATCGTTGTCGTACCCATTCCACAACCTATCTCTAAAATAGTTTTTCCTTTAACCGAGGAAAAGTCAGCAAATTCTGGCAAATGTGGTTCTACAAAATACTTTCTTTGTTCAACTTCATCAAAATACTCTTTACTCAAAAACTCTTTTTTAGAGTGAAAAATATTGCATGGCCTATTATTCCAATATTCTCTTACTCGATCTAAGGGGGCGCTTAAAGGGGTTTTTAATTTCACTCTTTTTGTTCCTTTAATTTTATTTATTCGATATTAGGATTAATCCAAGACTGAATCCGATGATAGTCTTTCAAAAGGGTCTCTACTCGTATGCTTTCCACAACTTGTTTATGCCGCTCATTTCCTGGCTTTCTTAGTTTCCCAGCCATACTTCTAATAAGTGATGAAAGGTTTCGTGAAAAAGTAACTTTTTCACCATCGATGCACTGGCCATACCATTGATTAGAATCTCCCATATGAAACATCTTATCGCCGAGGGTTACATCAACGGCGGCATGAATTAATTTATGGTCCTTTAGATTCAGCCCTTCGCCCATTTTTTTTTCTAAAAGCTCAACAATGGGATGACTCGATTTTTGCTCATACAAATACATGAGAATCGTTGAACTCCTTCTTGTTGCAGATAAGCGTTTCTTTGAACTTACATCCCGCCATCCCCCAGTCTTTTCCATTAAATCTGGGCTCCTGCTTATTAGTACAGATTCGAACCAGGATCTTTTTTAAACGCGCATTTGTTAAATAGGGGACATTGCAGGCACGAAGTCTTGAAAATAGAGCATCAACAGCTTCGTGCGTAAACCCAGAGCCTACACTATGCTCAATATGGTATATCGCCATATCTCTTGGTAAATTAACTTCTTTGACACCCATTTTTTTGGCCTGATACAGCCCCAAAGAGTCTATGTGCCAGGAGTACATTTCCCACTCCGCATACCCTTCGATACTCATCCATGCACCGCGAGACATCAAAGTAAAGTCCCCACATGCATTTGTATGCGTTCCCGAGAGCGCCAAATACTCCAAATTTCTTAAGGACTTAACAATCTTTCGATTCAAGAATCCATGATACATGAATTTATCTAACATTCTCACAGCAAAGGACTTGTCAATTATTTTTAGTAAATTCAACAAAAGATCTCTGCTGATTTTAGAGAAACGTTCATCACTTTTGCCCAATTGGTTAAAATTGGCTTTTTCTTTGGTAATAGTTCCATGTATAGCATTCACGCGAAAGGAGCTTTGTTTACAAAAGAGAAGAAGGCTCTCAAACGATGAATCAGCAGGAAACGTACAGGGAACATCCAGCCGATCTGCTCGGTATAGAGTGTTTTCTTTTAAGCTATCCCTTATGTAGCAGATGATTTTGTCTGAAAACAGTATATCTATATTTGTGGCCAAAACATATTTGCCCAGGGCCCTGCGAATACCTACATTCTTCCCTAACATCTGAAAAAGGGGGAGATTGTCAGAGTGCTTTAAATGCTTGTGAACTTCGTTTGGAACTTCGATGAAGCGAACATCACACCATCCATCGCCTTCAGGAAAGTCCAATATTTTTGAAAGGGGTAACGTATCAGGTGGAGGATTCCATTCAACAATAATCAGCTCAGCTTTAAGCTTGTGTCTTTTGCACTGATGGATAAATCCAGAAACGAAATGTTGCATCCGAAAAAGGAAATTTTCTCCGTGATTGTCATTTCTTGCAGTGGTGACTACGCTTAAATGATAATCTTCTCCCATTTTATCTCAATGACTAACTAGATTTTGCTGTAACATTTGGTCGTAGATCCAAGCGTATGTTTTTTCCAAGCCTTTTTTAAGGCTTATTGTTGGTTCCCAATTCAGTTTTTGTTGAATCAAGGTGTTATCGCTATTTCTCCCTCTTACTCCAAGGGGTGCGCTTAGTAGATAATTGCGCTTTACCTTGATACCGGCAATCTCTTCGATAATCGTTACAAGTTGATTGACACTGACAAGCTCACTACTGCCCAAGTTAATCGGGTCAATAATATCGCTATCCATAATTGCTTTGATCCCGAAAAGACAGTCATCAATATACATAAAACTTCGCGTTTGCTCTCCATCTCCCCAAATATCGATCTCGTGTCTTCCCGACAACTTTGCCTCAATGATTTTCCTACAAAGAGCAGCTGGCGCCTTTTCTCTTCCTCCGTCATAGGTTCCATGTGGACCGTACACATTGTGGAATCTCGCAATTCGGGTGGCCAAACCATAATCTTCTCTAAAGTGACGACACATCCTTTCGCTAAACAATTTTTCCCACCCATAACCATCTTCAGGCATGGCTGGGTACGCATCTTCTTCTTTTAGAGGACAAATGTCAGTACTCACTTGCTTTTCAGCAGCATACACACAAGCTGAAGATGAGAAAAAATAGCGATTGACTTCATGCTTTTGACTTGCAAGTAGAAGATGTGAGTTGATCAATACGGAAAGCATACAGGCAGCTTTATTGTTCTCAATAAAGCCCATCCCTCCCATATCCGCAGCCAAATTGTAGACATGATATGCATCTTTACATGCACGATCACACGCATCCAAATTTTTAAGATCTGCTTGAATGTTTTCAACCTCATCAAAACATTGGTGCCATTGATCATAAGGTTTACTATCCACTGCGCGAATACGAGTGTGTCCCAACCGAATCAAATCACTAACGAGATGCCCTCCAATGAACCCTCCTGCACCTGCCACTAATATCAAATCATCTTTATCCATCTTACCCAAAGTTATTTATTTAATTGTAAGCCATATTCAATGTAGATCCATGTCCTAAACTGATTAAATTACAATCAGAACCGCATGCTTTGCGAGATAACGATCGCCAACAATCAATCACGGTCTTACCCATGCCGATACTCGGTGATATCTCGCGTAAAATTTCATCCCAGGGAGTCATTAAAACTAAAGTATCTGAGCCCTCAAAACACTCTTGTACAGATTTTGCCAAGCAAACACTTTTCTGTAAAACTAGGGCAGCCTCTTCAAGCGCCATCGGATCGTAAACGGACACCTGATATCCATTTTTGCATAAATAGTTTGCAATGCGAACTCCTTGACTCTCTTCAACGACATAAGTTCCTGGCTTATAAGATAAGCCTAAAATACCAACTTTTTTTCCCTTGGAATTTTCTTCGATTAACCGAATCAACCTTGTGTCCTGGAATTGATTTAACTCCTGTGTTGCAAATGCGAGATCCGCCCTAGCTCCAATTTGGGTAGCAAGAGCTCCAAAAGCTACATTATCTCGAGGGAAGCATGGCCCACCAAATGCGTTTCCTGCTCTTAGATACTTAGATCCTATTCGACTATCCTTACCCACGGCACTTGTCACAACATCAACATCTGCCCCATTTATACGCTCACATACCTCTGACAGCATATTTGCATAAGATATCTTCGTCGTGACATATGTATTGATGGCAATTTTGGCAATTTCTGCATTGACAAAGTTCATTCTTTGAACCTGCACAGTTTCTCCACATGTATTTCTATAAATCTCTTGAAGGATGTCCCCAGCCTTTTTATCAGACTCGCCAATCAAGATCAGATCGGGAGCTAATAGATTTTGAATAACGCTCCCTAAGGCAATAAACTCAGGGCTATAACAAAGCCCTAGATCAGAGCCTACCGTCCTCTCTGAGGCCTTTTCTAAAGCGTCTTTGATTTCTCCTCCAGTTGATCCAGGCATAACAGTACTTTTGATCACCACCAAATGATATCCCTGCTTCTTTTTTAAAGAGTGGCCAATCTGTTCCATTGATCGGAGCAAATACTCATTGCTAAATGTGCCATCACGTCCACTGGGAGTGGGTACGATCACAAGAGTTACATCTGATTGAGAAATCGCCTCTTCATAGTCACTTGTTGCCCGGATTTTAGAGCTGTGTAGAGAAATAAATTGTTGTAGAGAGGGTTCATGAATAGGCGCTTTTCCTTGATTAACCTGACTTACAAATTCCTTATTTACATCTATGCCAATTACTTCGTTCCCTTTACTTGCTAGCACCGCAAGAATTGGAGAGCCAAGTTTCCCTAATCCCACAACAGAAATTTTCACAGTATCCCTCGTAAAATTAAAAAAAGCTTATAGCAAAAAAAACGTATATTCACAAGCTGAAAAGCGTGTTAGATACCTTCCTACCGAGAGCGCAATTGAAGCTATAAAGGCAGCCTCATACTAATGACTTAAAAAGTCTTTTCCCAATCCTTGTTTTTGCAAGGTAGCGACGAATAGAATCAGAATAGTGAAAACCAAAGCGGACCACTAGATATTGAAAAAAAGTAGGTACCGAGCGCCTCTTCCCTTTTCGCCGTTTCGACATATATCCATAACTGATCCCGGATGAATAGCCGTTACCGAATTTATCGAGACATTTTGAGAAAATGATATCGGCATCTGTATGTAAAACATGAATCCCAATATATTTTGCAGCCCGTTTATTTTTCCCTGTAACCTTTATGAACAAATCGATCATTTGTTTTTGCAGCTTTCTCCCCTGTTCATAAGAATTTCCATCAAAAGAATCTCTATCAAACCCAAAATCGAAAATAAGGACAGAAGGCTGGGAAATAATATCCTCCAAAGTGCAGACCTGAGCGCGCCCAGGCAAATCTTCAGCCTGTTGCAGTAAACAAAGCAACCGATTTGACATCTTTCTTTGCTCGAGATATGCACAGATTTTTTGAACAAGGGTTAAATTATGTCCCAAATAACCAAGCGTTGCGTTTTTTGGAAGGTAACATAAATGATCAACCAAATTTGCAAAAACATGGGGAAGTGAGTAGGCAAGGGTATTAAATGTTTCTAATGAGATCTGCACATCGTTTACTTGATTTTGGTTCGCATTCGCTAAAGAGCAAACTGCCCGAAGATGCCCATTTTTTAAATCGATTTCTTCAACTAAGCCCTGTGAAAGCCCCCAGTTGGGGTTATTGAGATATGGGGTTTTAACACCTTTTACGAAGCGCTCCCAACTGTTTGAAAAATTGGTGTGAAAAGATGGGGTTAAAGCGTGATTGCAATGATAGGCTAAAATATCACCTTCTAAAGATCTCACCTCTTTTAGCAAAGACATCCTTTTCGATAGGTTCGAATCGACATGCCATGAGTTGACCATCCTCTCATCGAATCCTCCAATTTTTAACACATCCTCGCGCAACATGAGTTGAAAATCTCCTGGATTATCATACTTCAAAAAACCGGGACGTCGGACAACCGTATTTAAGTGTAAATTTTGCCCATCCAAAAAACGGATGACTTCGGCTGGCTCATCACGCTTAAAGGCAGACTCCCAAAGGCACTCAGGAAGGGAAAATCGTGGCAAAGTATAAAAGCCATCTGCAAGATTACTAACCAACCGAGACAGCGAATGATCTTCCCCTTTAACAACCAAAATCATGTCTGGATTTGTCGATAACACCCACCTATTTTTAGGATTGCTTCTTCGAATAGCAATATTTCTTGCAACAGGTTCAATCATGTCCCTTTCGCCACTCTTTATCTGTCTGTGAAGTGAGGGGCGAACCCTTAAAAGCCTGATCAATCCTTTAGCTTTAACAGTCAAAGTATCAGAAATAGCCTCTATAATCGTTGAAAAATCATCAGGTGAGTGATAGTCCGTAAACACGATCTCATCATCGGGATCTGTAAGGACCTCAGCCATACAATTTATACTAAGCGCTAGTCTCTTATGAAAATTATATCCATGATTGTCATTGCGACCGTACAAAATTACTGAAATCATTTATGATACCAGGATAACCTATTGAAATTTTCCAGATTAGATGACAAAATCGCTCTATAAGTTGTAGTTGGATGAGATCTAAAAAGTGGCTCTTGAATTGAGTTTAGCACACACCATAAAACAATAGGATATTCTAATGCAAGGCTATGTGTCGCGTGTTTACCAAGCCCGTTATTTTTGCATGCATCTGGTATTGTCAGACTTAAGAACGAAGTATCGGCGTTCATTTTTTGGGATTCTTTGGAGTGTGATCCACCCCCTTGCGCTCACTCTCATCTTGGGATTTGTTATGGGGAAGTTATTTCACTCACCCATCTCTAGCTACGCGCCTTATATCTTATCTGGGTTAGTTCTTTGGGAATTCATTGTTTCGAGCGCAACTACAGGATGCAACGCATTTATCAATGCCGAAAGTTACATTCAACAATTTGCACATCCTGTTGTTATCTATTCCCTTCGCTCAACGCTCACGTGTTTTGTTAACTTTTGCATCGCCCTAATAGGTTTACTCATCTGGATCATCGTTTGGAAACCCGAAATTCTAAACATTTCATGGATGAGTGTCCCCTTTTCGCTATTGCTGCTTTTCCTTATTGCTTGGCCACTTGCAACAATCACTGCATTCATCACCCTTTTTTTTCGAGATTTTTCTCAGCTAGTGATCCTTTTTTTACAAGCAGTCTGGTATGTATCCCCCGTTTTCTTTTTACCCACTCTTTTCAAAAACGCGGGAATCGAATGGATCCTTTACTACAACCCAATTTATCATGCATTAGAGCTCTTGCGAGCCCCACTGCTTAGAGGGGAATTTCCCTTAATGCAGAATTTTGTGGCCTGCTCCCTTACCACTTGTATCCTAAGTTGTATCTCGCTATTTTTGCTAAGAACCCGCGAGAAAAAAGTGATTTTTTATCTATGATTCTATTAGACAAAGTTCATCTACGTTATTCACTCGCCAACTGCCGGGATAATTCACTCAAATCGTATCTTTTCAAACTCTTTCAAGGACAAAGAAAGAAACTAAAAGACCATCATGCTCTTAAGGGAATTTCTCTGAAAATTCAACCTGGTGAAAGAGTTGGGATCATAGGGCCAAATGGTGCAGGTAAATCGACCTTACTCAAAGCAATTGCCGGACTCTACCCTATTTCTAAAGGAACCCTTCATACCGATGGAAAAATACGCCCTCTTTTAGAGTTAAGCCTCGGCTTTGAATATGAAGCGACAGGAAAGGAAAATATCCTCTATCGTGGCCTGCTTTTTGGACAAACTCCCAAAACAATGAGAGCTTTAGAAAAAGAAATCATTGAATTTGCCGATTTAAAAGAGTTTATCGACTACCCCGTTAAAACCTATTCAGCCGGAATGCGCGTAAGGCTTGCATTTGCGATATCAACCTTGATCACAGGAGACATCCTCCTCATTGATGAAGTCATTGGTGCAGGCGATGCCGCATTTACAAAAAAAGCAAGCGAGCGAATGCATCAACTCGTCTCAAAAGCCAAAATTCTTCTTTTAGCCTCGCACGATCTCGCCGCCCTTAGAGCTTTTTGCAATCGTCTTTTAGTCATGAAAGATGGAGAGATCTTATTCGATGGCGACATAGAAAAGGGCCTCGACTACTACAAGAAGCTCTCTCAATCACCCTAGAAGAAACATTCCTCAGATAGTTTCAACCATCTTTGCCAAAGAACTGCAAAATACATCAAGTCTAATAGTAGAAAGGCCCTTTTTACCAAAGAGCCCCTCGATTAATAAGCATTTCCTAGGCTATTACTTGTGATCTGGAGTTGTTGTCTAAAGTAAGCATTTTCACATTGACGTGAATAGTTAATTTGACGTGAAGCCGTTTTGGCATACACAACTAGAAGCACAATACCTGGCAATAGCTTCAAAATTCCGGTAGCGATCAATGCAACAGTTGCCGCTACAGACAAAACAGAACTCACTTTTCCGCAGAAAGAATAATACATTTTGTCTTTTAAGTGACTAAGCACTCTTACATCGTAGTTTGGATCTTTTTTTTCAATGCTTTCTAACAGAGCCAAACTTTGTTCATTCTTAACCACGATCGGATTCAGCAAACTTGCAATTTTTGGAAGTGTCTCTCTCAGGTACTGTTCCGTGTGGGAGGGGCCACTCTGATCAAGACTCCGTTGATTCCAATCGGCCACAATCGGCCCAATAAATGGGACAACCGAAAATGCACCATTAATTAAAGAAAAACCTGACATAATCAATTCCTTATTTGTTTTTGCAAAAGAGTCTACCCCCCTCTTTCTTATAACTCAATTAATATCTCAAACCACTTACAGCCAACCAATTAAGTAGAGGATCAAGCAATCGGAGAGAAAGATTGCTAAAAATCTTGAAACCCGCTACATTCTTTGATATAATCCTTAGCAGGAACTAGCAAAATACTATGAAAAGTGCCACCTTGAAAAAGATCCTTCCAGCAAAAAAACTCCCCAAAACAGACAGGGAGCAAGCCGTATTATTGGGATTGATCGAATTGTATTTGAAAACAGGCAAGCCGATTGGCTCTCACACGCTGCAAGAAAATGGATTTGAGTCGCTTAGTTCTGCGACAATCCGCAATTATTTCAGCAAAATGGAAGCGGCCGGCTACTTGAAGCAGCCCCACACTTCTGGCGGCAGGATCCCAACAGAAAAAGCATTTCGTCTTTACGCCGATGTCCATCAAGGCGGTGGCCTTATCGAAAAGTCACAAGAAGAGCTTTTTGAAGATTTGTTTAAAAGTGAGACAAAAGAGATTGCAAGTCTCTTGCACCGCTCGGCAGATTTATTGAGCGAACTGACAAAGTGCGCGGTGTTTGTATCCGCACCCCGCTTTGATCAGGATTTCATTCAAGATGTAAGACTCATTCAACTCGACTCGAGCAAGCTCCTCTCCGTTTTAATCACCGATTTTGGTCTAATTCGAACAGAAACAATTTATCTAGATGCTCCAGTTGACATCCCCTTTTTACGCTCTACAGAGGAATATTTTTTATGGCGGATGAACAAGGGAGAAAAGCCTCTTTTCAAAAAAGAAGCTGAAGCAAAAATGGCACAAAGGATCTACAACGAGATCATGGTTCGCCATGTGGTTGGCTACGCCAACTTCCCCGAAGAAGATGTCTTTAGGACAGGTCTTTCTAAACTTTTGGCCTACCCAGAATTCAACGATGCTGCAGCGCTCGCCAATAGCCTCTCTCTTTTAGAAGATCAAAACCAAATGAGAGCTCTTTTAAGAGATTGCTGCAAGCAAAATGAAATCGTTTCTTGGATTGGCAACGAGCTATGCCCCTTTGTCCCTAAAGACTCTGAGTGTGCAGTAATCGCCATCCCTTATCGGATCAATCAAACGGTTGCAGGATCGATTGCCCTGCTTGGACCTATGCGCCTGCCCTATAGAAACCTTTTCGGGCTTCTCCAAGTATTTAGTGAGCAAATTAGCCGCACCCTAACAGACAGTGTATACAAATATAAAATCACATTTCGAACACCTACTCATGCGTCAAAAAGTGAAGTCTCTTTCAATGCGCCTGGTGGGAATACGAAACAAATCGAGGTAAAATGACAGAAGAGACGATAGAAGAAAACTGGAAAGACAAGTACTTACGCGCTCTTGCAGAGCAAGAAAACATGCGCAAGCGGATTCAAAAAGAAAAGCAAGAAATGGTCGGCTTTGGCATTGAAAATGCGATCTCAGAGTTTTTACCTGCAATTGATAACTTTGAAAACGCACTTCGCTTTGCAGAAAGCGCAGAAGGATCTGTGAAAAATTGGGCGACAGGCTTTGAAATGATCCTCTCTCAATTCAAGGAAGTTTTACATAACCACGGAATCGTATCTTTCCACTCTGAAGGAAATACGTTCGACCCAGACTACCACGATGCGGTCGAAATTGTTGAGACGACAGAACATCCAGATGGCACTGTAATACAAGAATTTACTAAAGGGTATAAGAGCCAGACTCGCACGATTCGTCCTGCAAGAGTCAAAGTTGCTAAGCACCCTCAAACTGTATCCGCTGAACCTTCCCCTGAAGAAACAATTCCAGAGGAAGAAGCAGCAATTAAAGACGAATAAAAAAAAAGGAACTAAACTATGTCACAAAAAAAGAGAATTATTGGAATCGACCTCGGAACGACAAACTCTTGCGTATCTATTATGGAGGGTGGGTCTACCGTCGTAATTACGAATGCTGAAGGCGCGAGAACAACTCCTTCGGTTATCGCCTACAAAGGCAACGAAAGACTCGTAGGTGTCCCTGCGAAGCGTCAAGCTGTTACTAACCCTGACAAAACGCTCTTTTCTACAAAGCGTTTCATCGGCCGTAAATATAGCGAAGTTCAGTCAGAAATTGCGACTGTACCTTACAAAGTAACAAAAAACGCAAATGGCGACGCTGTCTTTGAAGTGGATGGGAAAGTGGTATCTCCAGAAGAGGCTGCTGCACACGTCCTTACAAAGATGAAAGAAACTGCAGAGACCTATCTCGGCGAAAAAGTGACAGAAGCTGTGATTACAGTTCCTGCCTACTTTAACGATTCACAAAGACAATCGACAAAAGATGCTGGTAAAATTGCGGGACTCGACGTAAAACGGATCATCCCTGAGCCAACAGCTGCAGCTCTTGCGTACGGACTCGACAAGCAACACAGCGACAAAAAAGTGGTCGTATATGACCTCGGTGGCGGTACATTTGACGTATCGGTTCTCGAGATCGGCGACGGTGTATTTGAAGTGCTTGCAACAAATGGCGACACCCACCTTGGTGGAGACGACTTTGATATCGTTGTCATTAAGTGGATGTTAGAAGAGTTTAAGAAAGAGACTGGAATTGATCTTTCTAAAGATAAAATGGCCCTCCAGCGCCTACGTGACGCAGCTGAGAAAGCTAAAGTTGAGCTCTCAGGAGTTATGACAACTGAGATCAACCAACCATTTATTACAATGGATGCGACAGGACCTAAACACCTTGCATTAACATTGACCCGAGCAAAACTAGAAAGTCTTTGCCACGACTTGGTAGAAAGAACTGTAGCGCCTTGCCAAAAAGCGATGAAAGATGCAGGACTATCTATCGGCGATATCGGCGAAGTGATCCTCGTTGGCGGTATGTCCCGTATGCCTTGCGTACAGCAAAAAGTAAAAGATATCTTCGGCAAAGAGCCTCATAAAGGGGTAAACCCTGATGAAGCGGTTGCTATCGGCGCTGCGATCCAAGGTGGTATTTTTGCAGGTGATGTAAAAGACGTCCTCCTCCTCGACGTAGTTCCCTTAACATTGGGAATCGAGACAATGGGTGGCGTGATGACTCCGTTAATTGAGCGCAATACAACAATCCCATCTCAGAAAAAGCAAGTCTTTTCAACTGCGAGCGACAACCAACCAGCAGTAACGATCATCGTTCTTCAAGGTGAGCGTCCAATGGCGAAAGATAACAAAGAGATCGGCAGGTTTGATCTTTCCGATATTCCGCCAGCACCAAGAGGAATGCCTCAGATTGAAGTTGCTTTCGACATCGACGCAGACGGTATTTTACACGTCTCTGCGAAAGATAAACAAAGCGGAAAAGAGCAAAAAATCAAAATCGAGGCGAAATCTGGCCTTTCTGACGAAGAGATCAAAAACAAAATCCGCGATGCGGAACTTCATGCTGAAGAAGATAAACAGCGTAAAGAGCAAGTTGAGATCCGCAACGAAGCAGATAGCCTTGCCTTCCGCGCTGAAAAGTCTTTGACAGAGTATAAAGACAAGCTTCCAGCTGAAGTAGTCTCAAACATCCAATCTCGCGTTGATGCAGTGAAAAAAGCTTTAGAAGGCGAAGATGTATCGCTGATTAAAGCAAAAACTGCCGAGCTGCAAGAACACATGCAGAAAATTGGAGAAGAACTTTCAAAAGCGGGTGCAGCGCAGCAACAACAAGCAGCAGGCGCAGCATCAAATGAAAAGCCACAATCTGAAGTCGTTGAAGACGCAGAAGTAGAAGTTCTCGACGAAGAGAAATAAGCGCATTTTAGGGGGCAGTTCTTGCCCCCTTTTTTATTTTTCCTTTATTAAAATATTTGCTTTGCGTTATACGTTACGCCTCCTTAAACCTTCTAACTTAAGAGGTTCTTATGTCGGCAGTAGCAAAAACACCTGAAATACCATCACCATTTCCCCAAATAATGCAGATTGAAGAAAACCAAAAATACAAATATGTCATAAAAGAGGTGCGCAGTGAATATGAAAAAACATATTCCACTTATTCTCAAAAAGTAAAAGAGCTAGGGGAACTGATCATTGCGTGGACTGTAAGATATACGAGCTTGAAAGAAAGGAAAATAGAGCCAATGCCTGCTAAGGATGCACTTGAACAAGAATTTAATGAGGGTATAAATACTTATATTGCATTTCGGGACATTCGTGAATGTACACAAGCTCTGATTAAGAAATATAATACTGCAATTGCATATTGCCGTGCCCCTAGTCTCGATGAAGAGACATTATCTGTTCTGCAAAAAATGGGTGTTGATCTAAAACCCTTTCAAAAATCGTACGATAAGATTTTTATAAACAACGCAAATCTACTTAATGAAGAAAAAACAAAACTGGAAATGTTCCTTGAAGCAAATACACCTAAAATAGCCGATTTAAGACGCTCATTGGAACTTTTAGGTGAAGTTGTAGAAACACCAGAAGAGCAGAGCACAATTGCTTGGTTAGGTAACGCTGCTTATAGTGTAACAGTGGGTGCGGCAAACAAGTTAGCAAAACAAACTCCAATTGTAAACAAAGCTGTCGAAGCTGCTTTAAAAGCAAGACAGACTCCATTACCTCAAGAAGAGCAAAAAACAGGTGGACGGAGCCCTACACACAAAAAGACCCCTAACCCTGAAGGGCCACCTCGTCAAGTGATTGTAGATATTCAAAAAAAATAAAGACTAAGGGTGTAGGCACTCTTTAAGGGACGCCATCTACTGTAACAGGTAGATGGCCCTTTGCTTGTTTTTCCCCTTTTAAAACCCGAAAAACGGCCGCCTGAGCCTCCACATCATTTTCATAGGCAATCAGGATCGTCTGAAAGTTTTTAAAATGCGTTAAAGCATAGGGCGTTGTGAAAAGACAAAGGATTGCCCGATCAGATAAAGAGTTGATTTTTGCAATCACCTCTTCTGTTAGCGCTTGCTTTTGGTGCACAGCAATAACGATCTTTTCATGTGCACCCACTTCAGAAAACGCAGAGGCTAAAACATCTCCACTGCCGAAACTTAAATAGCCTACATTTTCCCCAATTGGAAAAACACTTTTCCCAATCAGAGTGACAGCCCTAGAAAAAAGCTCTTTCTTTAGCTCAACTGCATCGTCCGTTTGCAAAGAATTCACCCCATCTAAAGATACAATGGGCTCAATGTTTTCTTTCGCGCGCAAAATCTTCAAAACTGTCTTGTCTAACTCGCGTATATCCAACCTTCCGGTAGCATAGCCATTCTTTAAAGCTTCAATTGCTTTTGGAATCGTGGAATGGATTAATTCATCGACCCTTTCATCGATATGCGCGCCATATAAGAGAAGCTCAGCTCCCGCCTCTTGTGCTAAAAGGGCTATTTCTTCAAGGCTATAGCGATCAGACAAAGCCTTCATATTGAGTGCGTCAGTAACGATCAGTCCATCAAAACCGAGATACTGCCGCATGAACGCAGTACATCTGGGAGATAAAGAACTGGGGAGTAAAGGATCAATTGTAGGGATATCTAGATGAGCTGTCATTAAAGCAGAAATCCCCCCGTCCACCCCACTTTTAAACGGGGTCCATTCTACTGTCTTTAATCTTTCAAGTGTATGGTTCAATACGGGTAAATCCAGATGGCTGTCCACACTTGTATCGCCATGGCCAGGAAAGTGTTTGGCGCAGGCCATTACGCCCGCATCTTGAAGCCCCCTTGCATAAGCATTGACACACCTTGCCACCTTGATTGGATCTTCGCCAAAGGATCGCATATGAATCACAGGATTTTCCGGATTCCTATTGACATCGGCAACGGGAGCTAAGTTCATGTGAACGCCAACTAATTTAGCTTGCCTTCCTATCTCAAGACCTAATCGGTAAATCAAATTTAGATCATCTATTGCGCCGAGGGTCATGTTTTTTGGAAATGCAATGACATCACTCATTCTCATAGAAAGACCCCATTCCGCATCGGCCATAACTAAAAGGGGGATCTTTGAAGACAACTGCAAACGATTGAGAAATTGAATTTGTGAACTTGGGTCTGAATGTTTGAGGATGACATTGCCCACATGGTATTTTGCCATGAGCTCTTGCCAATCTTTAAAATGATCTTCTCCCCTGGTGGGACAAACTGGGGCGACAAATAACTGGCCGATCTTTTCATTAAGTGACATGGAAGCTAAGCGATCATCGAGATCTGTTCCAAAAATCAAAAAAGGAAACAAGAAAATAAGCCAGCGCAAAATTCCCTCCTCCCTTTTTTTTAAAAGAATTTGGAGAAGATCCTAGAGATATCGTTATAGGTTACAAAGATGAAAAAGCCGATGAGGAGGACAACGAATGGGATAATCATCCGTTCCATAGTCTTTGCCTTAATCGGTTTTTTTGTGATCATTTCCACTACAGAAAAGAGGATATGCCCACCGTCGAGAACGGGGAGCGGGAGTAAGTTGATGATGCCGAGATTAAGGCTAATGAGGGCCATCCAGAAAAGGACCTCTTTGCCACCGAGCATCCAACTTTGGTGAACAATTTGAACAATCCCAACAGGGCCAGATACATATTTCGGATTTGCCACACCAGTGACGAGGCTATAAAGCGTTCGATAGGTATCTTTGAAAACCTCACCAAATTGTTGCATCGGTGTTGGATTATACATGACTGCCCGATCGACTAAAGGGAGACCCAATACAACTTTATTTTCCCGTTTTTCTAATTGGCCGATCGCCTCACTTCGTTTTTGAGGATCTTGAATGGTTTCAACTTCTTTCTTTGACTGAGCAAGCTCTTCTGCGAGCTGCGCTTTTTGAGATTGAGTCAAAGAAAAGTCGATAAGGGGTTTAGGTGTAATAGGGGCAAGTAAGCGTAGATCCCCTGAAGCTACAACTGGATGGTCAGTTCCAATTGAATCGACAATATTTTTTAGATCTTGTGAACTAAAATCATCGAACTGGGCATCTGCTTTTGTCCAAAGGGTCTTTGCCACCAAGGCAGGATTTCTATCGACAACCATAAGGACGTGACGAGACTGCAGGTCAGCAAGAAGTTCGTAAGGGGTCTGAATTTTTTTCCCGTCAACGGCAAGGATTTGATCCCCTTCAAGAAGCGGGCTATAATGGGCACATCTTTCGCATGCTGCAGTAGCTTTTGCTTGATCTTCTTCGTCAATGAATTGAATTTTCCCTTCAACAGCTGCAGTTGGAGATAAATTATACGGAATAAAATAGAGGTCTTGGAGTTTCCCTTTTAGACTTGCCTCATGTTGCCAATCATCGATTTCACCTTGTTCTGGAGGAGACATTTTCAAGTCAGACAACCGGACGCGAGGCACTTTTGTTTCAAAAATAACATCGCCGCGCTGGACAGTTAAAAATGCTGTTGAATCATTGATTAAACTACTGAGTTGCTGATGGGAGAAAATCACCTCTCCATCTGCCCAAAGAACTCGGTCTTTCGGCTCGATCCCACTTTCCGCCATCGGAGAGCCTGGAAGAAGATCTTGGCCATTATAAATCATGTAACGAGCTGGAGATAAGACGCCAATTGTATTGAGTCGGTCTTTTCCCATGAGCTCAGGATTCTGATACGTCTTTAAAGTGTAGTTAAAATCGGTCTGTTTTCCAGAGAGATAATCGATCTTTTTTCCAGAAATTTGAGTCGATTCATCGCTCATGATGCTTGCGATGAGAAGGTCTTTAAATCCTGTGAAAGGGCGTCCATCGTATTTATCGATCACATCGCCAGGACGTACGCCTAAGCTATAGAGCGCAGAGTTCGGATCAACCCAGCCAATTCGGTGAGTAAATTCGGTAAACTGTTTATTTCTGCCACCTGAAAACCAAAGGACGCTAAAAACAACGAGAGCGAATACGATATTAACGAGGGGCCCTGCAAAAGCAACTTGAATTCTGTCCCACGGCTTTTTCCCGAAAAAGCCATCTGGAATTTCTGACGGCTCTAAAAAGCCCTCTTTTTGCATTCCTGCGATTTTGACATATCCTCCGAAGGGGAGCATGCAAATGTGCCACTTAACACCATCTCTTTCCCAGGTAAAGATCGGCTTACCAAATCCTATGGCGAAAGCTTCAACCCGCATTCCTCTGCGTCTGGCAACCCAATAGTGTCCCAGCTCATGGATAAAAACAAGAAACCCTAAACCAACAATTGCAAGAAGAACATAAATTAAATTGATCACTGTCAAACTTCACTCGCTTTTTTACGGGCTAGGCCGTCGACTTCAAGAATTGCCTCTAAGGTTAGCAGATTTTGAACCTCATGTGAAGAGATTAATTTTTCAAGCTTGGTTCCAATCTCGAGCCAAGAGATTTTTCCACTGATAAATCTGTCTACCAAAACTTCATTTGCAGCATTTAAAAAACAAGGGTAACTCCCCCCCGCTTTCATCGCCTCCGTTGCAAGATATAGACATCGAAATTTTTCTTTATCGGGAGGAAAAAAGGTAAGCGTGCTGTTTTTTAAAAAGTCATATGGAGCCAACAAACCTTCCTTTCGATCGGGATAGGTCAGAGCATATTGAATGGGTAACAACATATCTGGCTCAGAGATTTGGGCCATCATTGATCCATCGATGAATTCAACAAATGAATGAACTCTACTTTGAGGATGAATGACCGCCTCAATAAGACTAGGGTCTATGTCAAAAAGCCATCTCGCCTCGATCATCTCAAGGCCTTTATTCATCAACGTTGATGAGTCGATCGTTACTTTCGGTCCCATCTTCCAATTTGGGTGTGCAAGGGCGTGTTCGAGAGTCACTAGCTTTAGCTCTTCCATCGACTTTTCCCTAAACGGGCCGCCCGAGGCGGTAAGAATCAATCTCCGAACGGAATCTGATTTTTCCCCTTTAAGGCACTGAAATAAGGCGCTATGTTCGCTGTCTACTGGGAGAAGCTGCACCCCTTTTTTCTTTGCCAGGGAAGAGATTAACTCCCCCGCACAGACCAAAATTTCCTTATTCGCAAGTCCAATTTCTTTGCCCGCTTCAATGGCAGAAATGGCTGGGAGCAGTCCAGAACTACCGCTCATTGCAAGCATACAAAAATTGGCCTCTGAAAAACTAGCAACAGATTGCAACCCATCCATTCCTGCAAGCACTTGAATATGAGGCAAACGTTTTTGGAGCTCAAAGGCTTTATTGGGATCAAAGACGGCGATGAGTTTTGGGTGAAACTCTTTTGCTTGAGCCTCTAAGAGTTCAATATTAGATTTAGCAGCGAGCGCGACAACTTCTAATTTTAAGTGCCGTGCAATTTTTAAGGTGCTTGTACCAATTGAACCTGTACTGCCTAAGATGGCAATTTTCTTTTCCATGCTGATAGATTAATCGAAGAGATCCATTTTGCAACAACATAAATTAAACCGATAAGTGTTGCGACGATCCCTCCGGTCGAAAGGGCCAACTCAAAGACATCTACACAAAATCGTGAAATCATCACGCCGAATATAGAGGCGAAGACGCCAACAGCTGGAGTCCAAAAAAGGAGCTGAGGAAGTCTATGGCAAAAAATGCGAGCCGTTAAAAAAGGTCCAACTAAAAATGCGAGAACCAAGAGGACCCCTACTGCTCGAAATGCACCGATACAAGTGATTGAAATCAGAAATAGAAGGAGAAAGTGAAAAATGCCCATACGCATTCCTAAAGTTCTCCCTAGATTCTGATCAAAACTAACAATTTGAAACTGCTTAAAAAACAGAGCGATAACAGCTAAATTAATTCCCACAAGACTTAAAGAAAATTTCAAATCGCTCATCTGAATAATATCTGCATTACCCATCACAGCTTCGATCCCAAGATGGACATCGCGAGTAAAAAGGGTCACAACGACAATTCCAAGGGCAAAAAGGGAAGTAAATACGAGCCCAATACTTGCATCTTCTTGCAAGCGGAAGACCCGAACGAGAGCTCCCGTAAAAAAGGCGGTCATGAGCGCAGCTAGTAAAGCCCCAATCAACAGGGAGGAGATAGAATACAAAGATCCGGTCAAAAGAAAGGCGAGAGCAATTCCCAATAAAATTGTATGTGATAAGGAGTTTGCAAACATAGCCATTCTTTTCAAAACAAGAAATGGACCGATCAACCCACAAGAAATTGCGATCGCGCTTAATACCGCCATCTGAATTGCATCACTCATAAACCTTTCTCCGGAATGGGCTGTTTATGAGGATCATGCTTAGGATTTTCGAGAAGATGGGTTAATTTCTCTTCCATTTCAGGTGTAATAATGTGCTCCATCTCTTCAGCAGTCCGATGGATTTTATCTCCCTGAAAGCCCAATCTTTCGGCAAGGTAAAGCTCCCAAAGTCGATGCAAGCGCACAATGGAGAGGGCCTTTAATTTTCCATCTTTCGTCAACTGTAAAGATGGATTAATCCAGCCTCCTCTTTTCAGTTGCCAAAGGGCAGTTTTAACAGCAAATGAAGGGGTTTCCGAGACTTTTCCGTTCTTCCAAATCCCTTTTAAGATGTTTTCTTCAAGACACCGCAACCGAAATGACAAAATTCGAATGACCCGAAATAAGAGGCCTCTTTTAGGGGCAAACAGGAGAGAAAGTAGAGCAAATAACGTTCCAACGAGGACAATGGCAGGTCCTGTTGGTAAATCAGCGACAACTGAAAAATAATTCCCCAACAAACCACTCATAGACCCGAAAAAGCCAGCTAAAACAAACATCACTTTAAGTCGATCGGTAAACTGCCGTGCTGCAACTGCGGGTGCGATGACCATTCCAGACATTAAAACAACACCCACGCTGCGAATGCCCACAATCAAAGAAAGGAGCAAAAGCCAAAACACAGCCTTTTCAAGTAAAATTACGGGCAATTTATTAGTGAGAGAAAAGTTGCGATCGAAAAGCAAAGACTGCAAAGGGCGATAGGTCAAAAATAAAAATGAAACAATGACAAGGGATAACCCCCCATAGGTCCAAATATGGATATCACTCATGGTAGCAGCTTGCCCAAACAGGAGCATTTGTACCTGCTTATGCCACATTGGAAGTCCACTTTGCATGCCACTTGCAATCACAATCCCAATGCCAAAAAAAACAGCTAAGACAAAACAAAGTGCCGCGTCAGTTCTTACCCCCCCTTTTTGCTCTAACCAATTGATCGCTTTCAAACCAAGCAATGAAGAGACGAAAGCACCACCGAGAACAGCCAAAAATGTCCACTCTTCATATTGAGGGAAAAAAAGGGCAAAAAGGGCCACCCCTAAACAAGCTCCCGGATACGTCGCATGAGATAATGTTTCACTTAAAAGAGAGCGCTTTCGCAAAAAAATGAGAACACCCATCAATGATGAGGCCAAGCACATGAGCATACAGCCCCAGATGGGCGCTCGCAAAACCGGATCAGTGAAAAAATGGATCATAAAATCCCTGAAGTACTTTTCGCAGATAGATCGACAGCCTCATCGAAAAGGAGCTGACTTTTACCAAAGGCTCTCGCCAAGTTTTCTCGGGTAAATACCTCTTTGACAGGGGCGCAACCAAGCAGTCTTGTGTTTAAAAGAAGAACCCAATCAAAATACTCTTCAACGCTTGGCAAGTCATGGTGGACGATTAATATCGTTTTACCCTGCTCTTTGAGTTTTTGAAGGAGTTGTACAATTGCTTTTTCGGTCGCAAGATCGACGCCAACAAAAGGCTCGTCGAGTAAAAATAGATCTGCATCTTGAACAAGGGCGCGGGCGATGAAAAGGCGCTGCTGTTGCCCCCCAGACAGCTGACTAATCTGTCGATCTGCGTATGCACTCATTCCCACCTGCTCTAAAGCAGCTGCCGCTGCAAGCCGGTCCGCTTTTCGAAGTCTTCCAAAAAGACCGAGCCTGCCATAACGGCCCATAAGGACAACTTCTTTTGCCGTAATCGGGAAATCCCAATCGACCGATTCGCGCTGAGGAACATAAGCAACATTCCCATAAAGAGAGATCTTTCCCGAAAAAGGTTTGACTAATCCAAGCGCTGCTTTCAAAAGAGTGCTCTTTCCCGCCCCATTTGGGCCAATAATGCCTACAAGACTTCCTTTAGGGATCTCGAAGCTAAGATCCCACAGAATTGATGTGTTGCCAAAGTTGATATTGAGCCCTTCGGCTCTTACTGCATATTCCATAAATATTTTGAGATTGTCTTTGCGTTACTATGCATCATTTCAAGGTATGTAAGTCCGCTCATTGCATCACCATATAGAGGTTCTGAACAGATTTGAATGTTAAGTCCTAGCTCGTTTCCAGCTGTAGCGATCTTTCGAATCGAGTCTTTACTCACGCTTGACTCAGGAAAAAGGACCCATATATTTTTCATTTTAAGATAATCGATAATCTTTTGAATATCTCGAGGATTAAGCTGCCCTTCCGGAGCAAGCCCCTCTGGCGCCGCAAAACGTTCCTGCCAGCTAATCTCACCTGGATCTGCAAGATAACTACGGGTAAAATAGTGAAATGCATCGTGACTGGTAACTAAATAGCGCTTTTCTGACGGGATTTTTTGCATCATCTCTAAAATCTGATTGTGGGCATCGAGCATTTCTCGAGACAAAATCGCCCCCCTTTCGCGATACCCCTCAGCCCCTTCTGGATCCATTGCAGACAGGGCCTCAACGATTGGATCTACCCCTTTTTGCCAAAGGGAGATATCCATCCAAATATGGGGGTCAAATACTCCCCCCTTTTTAAGGATTTGCTCAGGGTAGGCAGATTCGATTCGATCCCCAATTGCGGTAGATTTAGAGGAATTTTTAAGAATCGAAGAGAGGCTTGCCCCATGCTCAAGGCCTAATCCACTATAAAATATGAGATCCGCCCGATCGAGGCGCTCGCCGTCGCCTTTCACAATTTCATAACTATGCGGATCGAGGTCCCCTTTAATAAGCACCCATCCATCTACCCGATCTCCACCTACCGCTTTAACTAAGTCACCAACTTGTGCCGTTGTAGATAAAACTTTTAACTTACCATTATCTTGAAACCATCCCCCTTTAGATGTGGAACAACCCAATATAAGGAGGGGGGCAAGCAGGGTGAAAATAACTTTTTTTAATCGCATCATAATAGTTCAATCTCAGAGAAGAATATAGATTAGAATGTTGTAAAAAAGAAAAAAAGGAAAATCGTAGTTTCTTGCAAGAAAAGTAGACAAGTCATATAATCACCAATTAATTTGGAAAATACGTCCAAGCCCAAAAGAAAAATAGATTGAAATATTAATCTTAAATGGGATAAACAAAACGCTCTTCTTTTGAAGAAAATTTTTGAAAACTTCCGAGAAAAGAGAAACTTTTCTCGAACATAAATAAAAGATTAGGAAGGTAACATGGTTGCATTAGAACAAGAAACTAGACCCGTTAAAGGACTTAAAGAAGTGGAAGAGGTTATCTCAAAAGCAATTAAAAAAATCGGTGCGAAGAAAGAAAACGAACTCTGCAAATACCTCCCAATGAAGTCTGGCGGCTATATGCACCACTTTACACTTAAAAAAATGAAGATCAAACAACCTCAAGAGCTTGCTGCTATTATCGAAAAGCATGTTGTTAATGTTGATCGTCCAGTTATTATCGCTCCAAAACAAAGAGCACCACGTGGTTCACGCAAACGTCGCGACCATATGAACTTCACACGCATGCAGTTAGAGCGCATGCTCAGCATCGCCCGTCTTGCTGGCGACAAAGAAATCATTACGATTTTGAGCCCAAAAAAATCTTTAGCTTCTTGCAAGCGTGAACTGATCCAAGCGATCCGCCACAATAAAGCAGAACAAGAACTTTGGAATAGCTACGTTGAAGCGGTTCAAGCGCACCAAATCCTCGCGAACGACCCTAACTACGCTTTCGCGCAAAACTAAGAATTTCCTCCTTTGTTGTGCCCTCAAGGTCTCTATAATCTTGAGGGCAATTTTTTTTAAAAAACAGTTTTACACCCAGCTAACTTCCCCCCTATTTTAGCTTGCGTTTTAAGCAAGATCCGCTATCATATTGGGTTGGTAAAAGAACCTATCCAAGCAAAAGGTTTCCGGAGAGGTTTTAACTCTCGAACATTATTAACATATTTTAAGGTAAATCGATGTCAACAGACACAAAAAAGGTCGAGCAAGAGTTCTCCGGATGGAGAAAAATGCTTTGGCCGATTCACTCTCACGAAATAAAAAAATTCTTGCCAATGGGCGTAATGATGTTTTGCATCTTGTTCATTTACACATTGTTGCGAGATACAAAAGACGCTGTATTGGTTAATGCCCCAGGATCTGGAGCTGAGTGCTTAGCGTTTGCAAAAGGGATTGGAGTTACAGTCTCCGCAGTCCTCTTTATGGTTCTTTACACCAAAGCCGCAAACATATTTAAGCGCGAAGGGCTATTTTACGTAACAGCACTTCCCTTCCTCCTCTTTTTTGGACTCTTTCCTTACTGCATCTACCCATATGTAGACTCTCTACACATGAGCTTAGAGACAATCCAAAACTACCAAGCTGTCTATCCAAATATTAAATGGATCATCCCTCTTGTTGGAAACTGGACCTATACAATTTTCTACATCTTATCTGAACTTTGGGGAAGTGCCGTTTTATCACTCCTCTTCTGGCAGTTTGCTAATGCAATCACCCCAGTTAAAGAAGCTCGCAGATTCTATGGAATGTTTGGCTTTTTAGGTAATTTCGGCCTCCTTTTATCTGGGCCAATGATCATTTATATCGCTAACTCAATCCACAGCTTAGGCCTCGGCAAAGCTGAGTCAACAGGACTCATGCTTAAATATTTGATGGCTTTTGTGATCGTTGCTGGCGCTGTACTCATAAGCACATTCTACTGGATGAACCGCAAAGTCCTCACAGACAAGCGCTACTACGATCCAGAAGCTATGGGCGAGAACAAAAAGAAGAAGAAAGCAAAACTTTCTCTATCAGAAAGCTTTAAATACATTCTTCAGTCGCCTTATATCGGCCTCATCGCAATGCTCGTACTTGCCTATGGTGTATCGATCAACCTCTTTGAGGGTGTATGGAAAGGACAAATTAAAATCGCTTACCCAACAGCCGTTGAATACAACCGCGTTATGGGTGGACTATCAACAGTTACTGGCGGTATTGCTGTCGTGTTGATGTTAGTTGGAAGTAACCTTCTCCGACGCTTTAGCTGGAGAACTTGCGCTGTGATCACACCAGCTGTACTCCTCGCAGGGATCTTCATCTTCTTTGGCGTAACCTACTACAACAACACCCTTCTTCCAGAAGGAATGTCAATTGTAACTGCAATTAAAGAAGGGGTCATCCAAAAAGAGCTCATCGTATTTGCGGTTGTTCTTGGCCTTTTAGTGAACGCGTTCGGAAAAGCAGTAAAATACTCGCTATTCGACCCAACAAAAGAGATGGCATACATTCCTTTAGACCAAGAATTAAAGGTTAAAGGAAAAGCGGCCGTTGACGTGATTGGCGGAAGAGGCGGAAAATCTTTAGGTTCTTACACACAAATGGGCCTATTGACTGTATTTTCTGGAAGCGCGCTCTATCAGCTCGTACCTATCATTGCACCGATCGTATTAGGTATCGTTGTGATTTGGTTGATGTCTGTTTTCGGTTTGAGCAAGCGCTTTATCGCTCTCAATGCTCAAAGAGAAGCAGAAAAAGAAGCTGCGGATGCAGCAGCTGTTGCACCTGTTGCAACAGAGGCAAAACCGGCATCTGCTACTGCAAAAGAAACTGTAGAAGTTGGAAGCTAATTCCAACCTAAATACAGTACATCTAGTGCAAAAGGTCTGGAGAAATCCAGGCCTTTTTTTTATTCATTAGGAAATAAACCATGACAGCAATCTCACCACACACACTCGATTACAAATCTATCGCAGCAAGTCTTGAAACGCTCACAGATCAAGTCCTCGACTACCGTCAATTAAACATAAATGCTATTTCACAGTTATTTCACGACACAGTAAAACATGCGAGAAAAACCAAAACGGATGTACGACTTTTCCGCCAAAATTATATACAATTACTCCCCTCTAGCGTTCATATAACTCTGACGGGAAACATTTACTTTGACCTTAAAATTTATAATAACAACATAAGAATCTACCTTGGATGTGGTTCAGACAAAAAAGCCAAGCACTGCTTTGATGTCGCAAGAGGAATAAAGATTGCCCGAATAGTTGGGGAAAACTGCCCACAGACTCAAAAAGGGCTAGATGCGATGAAAAAGCTCGCAGGTATTGGGATTGCAGAGATCTACGATACGATTTACTTCTCAGATAAAAAGGGGGTAGAAAAAATTGCAATCTTTCAACCTATCTATAAATACAACCTTCGAGAAGCATTAGCTTCTTTTAAAATAGCTAATGGACAAAAAGAGGAAATCGCCTATCAGCTTACCAAAGCTGTTGCCCATATTAATCAAAGCGGAATACACGGTGACCTTAAACCAGAAAACATCCTTTTAGACTCGAATCATGGCGTTGCGATCACCGATTTTGACTTCTATCTAGATCATCATGAGGAAAGCAATAAACCCCGAGGGACATGTACGTGGACTTCACCTGAATATATTTCTCATAGAAGGAGGGATAAACTCGACGCTTGGGCGCTCGGAGCCATTTTGTATAACATGCTTTATAACCAACGGCTCCCTTTTCAAAACCTAAAAACTGCACTTGAAGTACTCCGTGCCATTCGCTACCTACCTCTCAACTGGCAAGATCAACTTTCTTTTACCCCCAAACATCGCCTTGAACCAATTATTCGTGATCTGCTTCAGGTAGATCCTGACAAGAGGATCAGCGCACAGACGGCTGTGGAAATGTTTGAGAAAATACGAGACAGTTAAAAGAATTTACCATTTCTTTCCGAGCTCAACTCTCCGATAGTGAAGAAGAACTGATCTGCTTAAGGGAACACTTAAATAATTTGAGGTAAGCTGAGTAATTCGATCGTCATCGCACTGATACCAAGAACCATCAACTTTGACATATGTAATAAAACTCAATTCTTGCCCATCTGGACGAAGCTCTATAAATGCGTCGAGATCATAGAAAAATGCATTTTCTTCAGTAAAAAACTGCCTTCTTGAAGTGGGTGCTATGACAAAAAGATCTTTTGCCCCTGGTGTTGCAAGAGCATCATCCAGCGTTGCACTGATTTTCCATTGCGGATGAAGATGCGAGGAGAGAAACTCGAAAACATGACAAAGGGAAAGAGAAGAGAGCTTGAGATTTAAAAATCTAAATAACATCAAGCCATTCACTCTAGATATAGCTCGATTTTCCTGCTGATCAAGATAGTACTGATCAATAAACCCTTGAAAAGGGTAAAAACTGCGGGGTGCAAAAAAGAACAATTCAGCAAATCCTGGAACGAAAAGGATAAACTGCATCAAAGAGTTCAACCACCCTTCGCGGTCAACGGACTTCAACCCAATGGGCGCTTTTCGATTGATAGGTGCTTTCTTCAGCTTGGATTTTCGCTTTTCTTTCGGCGTATATCCTAGCTGGGATGAATCGAAAGTGGGAAGAACGTCAATTACAATTTGTGGGGCGCTTGCGGAAGCAAATAGCCCCCCTTTTGCATTGCACATCAATTCCAATACCACCCCTCGAACCTTAGAATCGACCGGGCTACTTTTTGCTTGGAATCTCCCCTCCTCAGAATTACGGTCCCTTAAGGGGGCAATGGGAGTCACAGATACGTTCATAGAAAAATTTTTAAGTTAAGATTTTTTAAATGAAATATGAATTATTTACAAGGATAAGTCTGCGATCCTTATGCGAAAAGATACTTCCCCCCCTTAACCCCAGTTAAACTCAGAGAAACATAACTCCCCGCTTTACCCAATAGGTTCAATCTTGCAAACATCTATGACTTACGATAAATTTGTAGGATATGTTTGAGTACGATCGCAAATACATCCGCAACTTTTCCATTATCGCCCACATCGACCATGGCAAATCGACTCTTGCCGACAGACTACTTGAATTGACCCACACAGTTCAAAAGAGGGAAATGCAGCAACAGTTTCTCGATAATATGGAGCTTGAAAGAGAGCGAGGCATTACAATTAAAGCGCGCCCTGTCACGATGTATTACGAAGCTAAAGACGGCCACACATATCAAATTAATTTAATCGATACCCCAGGTCACGTGGATTTCGCCTACGAAGTCTCTAGATCCCTCGCCGCTTGCGAAGGGGCTCTGCTTGTTGTCGATGCAGTCCAAGGCGTGCAAGCGCAAACACTGGCTAACGTCCACCTCGCAATCGATAGAAACCTAGAGATCTTACCTGTTATCAATAAAGTCGACCTACCTTCTGCAGACCCCGATAGTGCAAGACAACAAATTGAGGACGTCATTGGAATTGATGCATCGAATGCTTTATTGATCTCAGCTAAGACAGGACTCGGAATCGATGGCGTCTTAGAAAGCATTTTAACAACAGTTCCTTGCCCCAAAGAACCTGAAGACAATCTACTGCGCGCACTTGTCTTTGACTCTCACTACGACCCCTACCGAGGCGTCATGGTCTATATTCGTGTGATCAGCGGGGAGATCACAAAAAAATCACTCATTCGTCTTATGGCAAACCACAAGACCTTTGAAGTTGGTGAAGTTGGCGTGTTCACCCCCAACGAAAAACCAACGGATGTACTTCGCCCAGGTGAGGTTGGATTTTTCGTTGCAAACATTAAAAATACAGCAGATGTAAAAGTGGGAGATACAGTTACAATCCATAAAAATCCAGCTCCCAGCCCCCTTCCAGGATTTAAACTGATTGCACCCGTTGTATTTGCTGGAATCTATCCGGTCGACACCTCCGATTTCGAGCAAGTGCGCGACTGTCTTTTAAAGCTACAGCTCAACGATTCAGCACTTCAAGTGGAACAAGAGAGCAGCTTGGCGCTTGGATTTGGTTTCCGTTGCGGATTTTTAGGCCTTTTGCATTTAGAAATCGTGTTTGAAAGACTCACTCGCGAATTTGATCTCGCAATTATCACGACAGCTCCCAGCGTGATTTATAAATTCACCCTTGATAATGGCGATATTTTAAAAATTGACAACCCCGTTCACTATCCCGATCCAGCACATATAGAAGCCGTTGAAGAGCCTTGGGTAAAAGTTCACATCATGGCCCAATCAGATTTTCTAGGGGCAATTATGGGTCTGTGTATGGATAAACGTGGAGAGCTCCTCAAAACAGAAACGATGAGCGCAACACGACTTCTCCTTACATATCGACTCCCAATGAATGAAATCATCACAGACTTCAATGACAAACTCAAGTCGGTCACCCGAGGGTACGGCTCTTTTGACTACGAGCCAGATGGATATGCGAAAAGCGATATCGTCAAACTTGAAATCCGAGTAAATGAAGAGCCAGTCGATGCATTTTCATGCCTCGTTCACCGGACGAAAGCAGAACACAAAGGGCGCGCCATTTGCGCAAAACTAAAAGAAGTGATCCCCCAACAGCTTTTTAAAGTACCTATTCAGGCGGCGATTGGAGGAAAGATCATCTCGAGAGAAACAATCAGTGCAATTACGAAAAATGTGACCGCTAAGTGTTATGGCGGAGATATTACGCGTAAACGCAAGCTCTGGGAAAAGCAAAAAGAGGGTAAAAAACGGATGAAAGAAATTGGCAAAGTAAATATCCCTCAAAGTGCATTCATGGAAGTTTTAAAAGCAGATTAAAAAGATGTTTCGCCTTCCCCAGCCATCAAAATTTACCAAGCATAATGCTGACATGACCCCCCTTCAAGGCGGTCAAAACCAAATAGCTTTTACCTCCCTCTCCCATAAAAATGAGAGCCAGGGTAAGGGCCATTTAACCCCATTTTTGGGAGAAAACAGAGCTCAAAAATTAGATTTTTGAGAATGTATAGCTATTAAATAGGAATTTTCCCTATAATGGCTATCGTAAAACCACCCTAAGGAATATAACGTGGCAAAATCAACAGGCACAATTAAGTTTTTCAATACCCAGAAGGGTTTCGGCTTTATCACACCAGATGATGGTGGGAAAGATCTTTTCGTTCATGCAAATAACGTCCAAGGAGATGTTAGATCATTGCGCGAAGGACAAAAAGTTGAATTCGTAGAAGGTCCAGGCCGTAAAGGTCCAGAAGCTACAGAAGTAACTCCTCTGTAACATCTAACCTTCATAAACCCTTTAATTGTTAAAAATTGAAGGGTTTTTTTTATGTCTCAAGTATCAAGAAATTTTTTCAAACATTATACGTACTCGAGCTAACATCGCCCCCTTTTCCAGTCCAGTTGGTATGGAAAAATTTACCGCGGGGTTGATCTACTCTTTCATACGTATGGGCACCAAAAAAGTCTCTTTGCGCCTGCAAGAGATTTGCGGGAAGATTTGCACTCCGGTAGCCATCGAAAAACGAAAGAGCCGTACTAAAGCAAGGCAAAGGAACGCCTGTTAAAGCTCCCTCAGCAACCACTTTTCTCCACGAAGGGATACATTTTGTCACTTCGTCAACAAAAAATGGGTCGACAAGCAAACTAGCAAGAGCAGGGTTTTTATCATAGGCAACCTTGATCTTCCCTAAAAACTTGCTTCGAATGATGCAGCCACCTCTCCACATGAGAGCAATAGAGCCAAAATTAAGCTTCCATTTATTCTCTTCTGAAGCTGTGCGCATCAGCATAAACCCTTGCGCATAGCTAATAATTTTAGAAGCATAAAGCGCTTGAGAGATTTCATCAGACGACGCCCCAAAGTTGTGCTTAGGACCGCTATAGTGCTTGCTAGCCTCTTGGCGTTCGGTCTTTAAAGAAGAGAGACATCTAGCGAAAACAGCCTCACCGATCAATGTTAAAGGCATCCCACGATCAAGAGCGTCAATTCCGGTCCATTTACCGGTCCCTTTTTGACCTGCGACATCGAGAATCTTATCTAAAAGGAGCTTTCCGTCAGTGTCTTTTTTCCCAAAAATCTGCGCTGTAATCTCAATGAGATAGCTATCCAAAGCCCCCTTATTCCACTCAGTAAATGTTTTGGCAAGATCGACATTTGAGCCATGCTTCAATAAATCATAGGCCTCACAAATGAGCTGCATATCACCATACTCGATCCCATTGTGGACCATTTTCACATAGTGACCGGCGCCACCTTCACCTACCCAATCGCAGCAAGGTTCATTATCTTCAGATTTTGCAGCGATCGATTGGAAAATTTCTTTAATATGGGGCCATGCATCTGGATTACCGCCAGGCATAATGGATGGACCGTGCCTAGCTCCCTCTTCACCGCCTGAAATACCCGCGCCGATAAAGAGAATACCTTTAGCTTTTAACGCTTCAAAGCGCCTTTGACTATCTGGGAAGTGGCTATTTCCGCCATCAATGATGATGTCTCCAGCTTCAAGAAGCGGCACTAAATGGTCGATGAATTCATCAACCGGCGCTCCAGCCTTAACCATCAGCATGACCTTTCTAGGCCGTTTAAGAGATGCAACGAAATCTTTCAACTCATGAGAGCCTGAGATTTTCTTACCAGCAGCAGGTCCTTTTAAAAATTCATCCGTTTTTGACGCGGTGCGGTTAAAGACAGCTACTGTGTAGCCGTGATCAGCCATGTTGAGAACCAAGTTCTGTCCCATGACCGCGAGTCCAATTAATCCAATATCAGCTTGCATGATTTTGAGTATAGCGATCCATGCTTAAGAAAATCAAGCAACAATCCAATTGAATCTACAAACGTGTTGCCCTATACTCTTTGGTCTGTTCTTGTAGCTCAGTGGATAGAGCGGTCGCCTCCTAAGCGACAGGTCGCGGGTTCAATTCCCGCCGAGAACGAATGTTTTATCAACGCAATGATGCGGGAAGCGCAGAAATAAGAAGAAAAATAAACCACAGAGGCGGGGGGATCCCCCGCCTCTGTGGTTTATTTTTCTTTTGGCGTGTAGCGTTGAAAATTAAGATTTTTTTGCTTTTTTCCAGCGCGCCTTGAAGTATTGATCCACACCATCGGCAACGCCTCGAGCGATTTTTTCTTGATAATCGCGCGATTTTAAAAGATTCCTCTCATTAGTATTCGAGATAAAGCCCCCTTCGACGAGAACTGCGGGCATACTTGTTTCTCGAATCACGTAGAAATTCCCTCTTTTAACTCCTCGAGATTTTGCCGACGTGCGCCGGATTAAACGCCCCATAATTGAATCAGCTAGTTTACGCGATGCGGTAGCTCGCGTTTTGTTATCTTTTGAGTCGCAGAAAAACACTTCGATCCCGTGCGCTTGCGTACTGCGAGAGGAATTAAAATGGATACTTACGAAAATATTTGCCCGAGCCTGTGTCGCAATTTCAACACGCTTCGGCAGAGAAATAAAGTTATCGGTATTGCGCGTCATCACAACGTGATAGCCCAACTGATCGAGATACTGCCTGACGAGCCGAGCTGTCTGTAAACAAAGTTTTTTCTCTTCACAGTAAGGATTATGACCCCGCGCGCCTCGATCTGTCCCTCCGTGGCCCACATCGACAATCACAGTTGGGGCATCAGGCGGATTGATCAAGCTTCCCGCTGGGGCGCCCGACAACAATATAAAGCTGAGAAAAAATAGGACTAGCTTCATGCCACTACAATCTCAAAACGTGATTAAAATTGGTACCCAAAAGATACGTCTACTTCATAGCTTACCCAATGAATGTATCCACTATTTTTGAAATCGGTATTCGTAACTCCTGTCGGCGCCAAGATATATTGCTCTCGCCTCCTTCGAGACGAATAAGTCACGTCATGAGAAGATGTTGTAGCCCCTTCAAAGTGAACTCCAAAGTTCCATCCACTTAAAAATCGATACCTAAAATCTGTACCGGCTAACTGTCTGTGAATAAAAGAGGCCTTATACATTTCATTTGTATGGAACAAATCAATTGCTGAAGCAGTTGAAGCTGGACTAAACAAATATAGATCAACATCTACACTTGATTTAGATCGAAACGTTGGCCAATGGTACTGATAGAAAAAGCTCCACTCGCAACTTTCCCAAAAACGAAATATGATCCTCGTATCGACGAACGGACCAAACCAATCCTGCTGATTTGGCTTCGGAAAATGAGTAAGTGCAAATCCAGAAGTTGTAGAGCTTAGCTGAACCGGTGGATTCGGCACATTAAAACGATTTCCCCCTTCAGCATAATTCATTAAATGGGAGTAGGCATAGCCTGCTGATGGAATTACAGAGAGACCAAAATCTTTTAAATCAACGAGATCAATACGAAATCCCATTGAAGCGCGAGCATCTGCCGAATATCCCGCCCCCAAATCATTTGCCTCAAAATATAACGGTTCACCGTAACTTCCACCCAAAGCATATTCATTGAGCTGCCCATTTACGAGCCATCCGTAGCTTCCTCTAAAGGCCACCACAACATGGGATATTTCAATATGGGAATCCATGTTGAGTTGCACACTATTGCGCCCGGAATAGGTCGTTTTCGTATTCGGTTCGCTAAATGTTTGCCTGTCCCTACGATAGCCAATTGATGCAGAATGGTGGTATTTCCAGTAAGTTTTAGCCTCAGCTGTTGTGATCTCTTGGTAAATGGGATCATTTGTTGACGCGCCAGTTTGATCATTCGGTGTAGATGTGGAGTCAGATTCTGCTGCACCATTTGTCGATGTAGGTTTCACAGATTGTTTGGCATTTGTATTTTTAGGGGAATTTGCTGGCGTATTTTTAGCGGGAGTTGCACTTTTACTATCTGCATGGATAGCAAAAACAAAGCAACTAAAGCAAAGAATGACTCGGAGCATCTAAACCTACTTTATTTTGAAGGATATTTTTTACAGTTTCCGCATCGTCAAAAGCAACTGTTTGCTGTGCTAAAATCTGCACCTTTTCATGACCTCTACCAGCTACAACTACCATGTCGTCTTTGCCCGCCATCGCAATTGCAATCGCAATTGCTTTTTTTCGATCAAGTTCAACATGGGGCTTATTTTGAAATTCAGCAACGATTTGTCTCGCGATTTCATTCGGATCTTCTTTTCGGGGATTATCAGATGTAATAATGGAAATATCTGCCCATTTTTGAGCGGCTTTTGCCATGGAAACTCTTCTTCCCGGATCCCTTTGCCCCCCGCACCCAAACACAACAATGACTCTCCCCTTTGCAATTTCCTTTAATGTTTGAAGAACATTTTCTAATGCCTCGCCAGTATGCGCAAAATCGACGAATACATTTCCGATCCGCTCCATTCTCCCTGGCACAGCATCAAAGTGAGACATAATGTGTTGAATTTCATGGAGGCTCGCCCCAACTTGAACGCCCACAGCAATGGCAGCCATCGCATTATAAACATTAAACTTGCCGATAAGAGGTGTGCTAAACTCACATCCATCAACTTCAAAGCGGCTCCCTTCTGCGCTCAATACAATTTTCTGAGCCCGTAAGTCCCCTTTTTCAATTCCAAAGGTTAACCCTTTTCCCATAAATTCTGCCCAAGGACTATCGGCATTGAGAATATTGTGATGCGCTTTTTCAAAAAGTTTTCTCTTTGCAGCCGCATACTCTTCGATACTTTTATGAAAATCTAAGTGATCTGGATATAAATTCATAAAAACACCCAAGTCAAAGTCGATTTCATCAACTCTCCCTTGAGCCAATCCATGAGATGAGACCTCTAAAACAGCCGCTTTACACCCCTTATTGAGCATTTCCTTAAGCCATTTCTGATTTGTAATTGCATCGTGCGTGGTCATTGAAGAAAAAAATCGGTGCTCGGCAAAAATTGTCTCAATTGTCCCAATTAATCCAGACCTTTTATTTAGCGCATCTAAAAGGTGTTTGATCAAGTAGGTAGTCGTGGTTTTCCCCTTTGATCCAGTTACACCAACGACAAAAAGGTCCTTTGAAGGCTGTCCGTAATAGCGCGAGGCCAGCTTCGCCTCGATCAAGTTCGTATTCGAATGGATAATTTGAGGCACTTCGAGAAAGGGATCATAAATATCGGTTGCGATAGCGCAAGCTCCAGCATTAATTGCTTGGGAAATAAACTGGTTGCCATCATGTGCTGCACCCTTTTTTGCGATGAATAAATTTCCTGGCGCAACAGTGCGAGAGTCAGCAGAAACTCCGGTGATTTCAACTTCTTTGCTGCCCTTAACAACGACATCCAAACCTTTGGTCAAACTTTTAAGTTTCATCGACAGTTCCAGCTTTCATAGAGTTCTTTTAGTTCTTGCACTTCATAGGCCCAGTCCGCTTTTTTCGAATCGCGTCGAGGATCATTCGTTGAGTAGCCATGAGGATCATCAGGGGTAACCCCTAAATATTGCAAAGCTTTTGTTGCGATCTCCCGAAATACCGGAGCCGCACAAACACCTCCATATTGCTGTCCACCAACACCTGGAATAAACTTTTTTTCAGGCTCATCAATAGTTACAATAAGGACAAAGCGAGGACGATTTGCAGGTGCAATCCCAACAAAAGATGAGATGTTATGCTCCTTTGAATACTGCCCATTGATAATTTTTTCCGATGTTCCCGATTTGCCCGCTTCTGAATAGCCTAAAACATCCCCTCTTTTTGAAGTGCCTCCCGGCTTGGTCACAAACTTCATAGAACGGATAATTGATTTAGAAATAGAAGGACTTAAAACCCGTTTTGTCGCCCGATACGAAGTATTGTCCACCACAATTTTTCCATTTTTGATAATCCTTCGAATCAAGTGGGGCTGCACAGCAAATCCCCCGTTCGCAATGATTGCATAGGCCCTTGCGAGTTGTACGCTATTTGTCAAAATATTGTGTCCGATCGCAAGCGAATATGGAGTGGGAAGAGACCACTCTAGCTTTCCATTCGGGTGGAGTTTCCCTGGAGTTGGGAGGAGTCCAGAACTTTCTGCTGGCAGATCAATGTTTGTTTTTTGCCCAAAACCAAATACATCAGACAAAGCATTTCTATACCACTGATCTCCCATCGTTTCGACCAAACGCTGGATAATTCTTGCCATATAGATATTGGATGACTTTTGCATAGCTAAATCCATATTTAAAAAGCTATGGTGCCGTCCATCCTTTAAAGGTCTAGACCTTCCAGGAAACCACCCATTTGAACAGGGGATTTTTTCCTCTGGGGTAAAAATTGGTTTTTTCCCACTCTTTGCAAGTTCTTCATTGGCCAACATACAAATAGCAACTGTGATCGGCTTAAAAATAGACCCCGGTTCAAAGCAATCGGTAACTGCCTTTACTTTCGTATTATCGATCAAACTAAGATCATTGAAATAGTCGGTGTAACGAGTTGGATCAAACTCAGGAGTCTGAGCTAACGCCAGAACCTCCCCAGTAAAAGGATCCATCATCATTGCCCAACCACCGAGAGCATTAGCCGTCTTTACCCCTTTTGCAAGTTCAGACTCGGCAATTGCCTGCAGATAATGGTTGATTGTCAAATAAACATCGGCCCCATTTTCAGGAGCAACAAGAACTTTTCCCGTTCCAAGTGGATGGCGCGGAGAACGGACAATCAGCCTTTTCCCCTCTTTACCAGTAAGATAGGAGTTAAGCGACATCTCAAGACCACCTGTTGGGTGGGACTGATCATCTTGTACAGTATGAAGAACGGCACCTAAAAGCGGGCCAAATGGGTATGAACGTTTAAATTCAGCTGTAAAATAGATCGCATTTTTTACGATTTTTTCTTGTCGACAGAACTGATTCCACCAGTTTTCTATCTTGATCCGATCGTCCCTATCTAGCCAGCTGGCAATTTTTCGGCTCCGACTTTTTTTGAAAAACTCTCCCTTCTTATCGATTCCAAAACGTTTTGAAAATTCAAGCGCCATTTTCGATTTTGCAGTCTCTGGAATTGAATCGGGATCGATAAAGAGATGAAATTTCGGAACATCGACAACAAAAGGTTGCTCTTCGCCAGGATGGCCCTGCTTAACAGATGTATTTGAATAAAAAGAGCCCCTCATACATGGCTCTGTTGCCACATATTGATGTTGCGCTAAAGCAGCAGAGGCCCACTTATCCCCTTCAACGATCTGGATTTGGTAAAATCTAACAACGAGCAAACAGAAAAATAGAGATAAAAAGACTGCGACAAAACATAAACGTTTCCGATCGGGGGACTCTACTGAGGACATTTTTAATTACTGGCAAAAGCTTCGGGAACAGTTAATATTTCTTTAATTAAAGGATGCTTTAAATGCGCATATTCTGGATGGTGTGCCAGTTCAATCAAGTGCGCCGGGTTTTCAAATTGGTCGATCTCATAGGCAAGGCGCCGATTTTCTTCCTGGATCAGTTTCATCTCTTTTTCAACTTCAGGCAAATGGATTTTCAAATGGGTCAACTGGTTTTGTGTATCGAGATAAGAATATAGACAAAGTCCGAATACACTTAAACAAAAGCCGAGTCGAAATAATAGATTTGTCATAATGCCTCTGCCGCCCTTAATTTACTACTACGAGATCTTGGGTTCTCGCGTATCTCTTCTGCCGATGGCCCAATCGGCTTTTTTGTTAACACTTTTACCTTATCTTTCGCATCGCGGAAGTGATTTTTCACAATCCGATCCTCTAGACTATGAAACGAAATCACAGCAATTCGTCCTCCAGGGCACAACTTTTCAATGGCACCATCGATCCCTTTCTCAAGCTGACCTAACTCATCATTCACTGCGATCCGAAGCGCTTGGAAAACCAAAGTCGCCGGATGAAGCCTGCCCTTTGTGGCAACGGGCTTGATGATGTGGACTAACTCAGCTGTGGTCCGAATCCTTTTTTTTCGTCTCGCTTCAACAATTGCTTTTGCTACTTGTCTCGATCTGCGCTCTTCTCCGTATTCGTAAAAGATCTTCGCAAGATCTGCCTCTGAGTAGCGATTGACAATTATTTCAGCGGTCAACTTCCCCTCGGGATCCATCCGCATATCTAGCGGAGCATCTCCCATAAAACTAAATCCCCGCTCTCTTTCATCGAGCTGCATGGATGAGACGCCCACATCGATTAAAAATCCATCGATACAGCCATCGACCAAGCGGATCATTTCCGCATAACTTCCGCGGACAAACTTTACTTTTTCTTTCCAGGGAGCAAGAACTCCACTAGACAATTCATGTGCTCTTGGGTCGCGGTCACAACCAATATATTTTTCAATCTCAGGATGCGCCTGCAAAATTGCATTTGCATGTCCTGCAGCTCCAAGAGTTCCATCAAAAAATGTTCGGAGTTTTTTACCCGCAAACACTTCAAGGACCTCCCGCATCAATACGGGTACGTGTTTCATTTTGTAGGAACTTCAAAGTAAAGAGGGTTCATCGAAGATGCAGGCTCTACTGTTTCCGATACAACTTCAGCATCGTTCAACAAGGCAAATGCCTCTTCAGTCATTTTTGCAAGGCTCATATCAGAAGAGGTGCCATCTAATAATTCGCGCAAGTTGCGATCGTAAACGTCTTTCGGCCAAAGTTCGATCTTATCCATCACGCCGGCTACCACTATTTCTTTTGTGATTCCAATTGCGCTTTTCAGCGTAGCTGGGAGATTCACCCGTCCCACTTTATCACACTCAGTTGGGTGAAGCGTTGAAAAGAAAAGGGTGAAAAACTTTTGAAATTTTGCGATGTGCTGATTTTGTTTGAACTTTTGGACGATTTTTTCAATCGCACTTTTCTTATAAATTGCTAAACAACCACCTAAACCTAAGCCGATAACAAATTCACATTTAGTGTTGCCTTCAGCAAGGCCGTAGCGCATTTCCTGAGGAAGGACGAATCGTCCCTTCTCATCTAACTTTGCGACTGTCGAACCACTAAAAAAGAACCCGTTCATTTCATTTCCCACGTTCTCCCACATGTTAGCGTTCGATCCCAAATCTGCGCAATCCATTTTCGAAAAAATAAAAAAACTTAAGACCAAACAAGCTGAAAGTAAGCGAATTAGAAACAGAAAAAAGATTGTGGGAATTTGTGGGAAACTTGTTCAAAACTCGCCAAAAACACCCCCATTTCGCCCCCATTTAAATCATCTTAACCCACTCACTGTAAGCATGTTGCGCCTCATCCCCCCAGAGTGTTGAAAAGTTGTCGACAACCCAAACTTGAAAAAGTGGAAAAATGCCAACCTCGTGCTTAATTTTTCTAAGGGGAAAAATCTCTCTCGCTGCTACAATGAAAAATAGATGAGAGGAACGTATGACTGTTAAACCACGCACTATAGATAATATGGGGATCGACACATCGTCTCGCTACGCAAGGGACAAAGCGACCCTCGACACCAAACTCATTGAAGAGTCCCGTTTTATCCCAAGCAAGACCGAAGTATCGGTTGTCAAACCGTATCTGCCCACAGAATTTGAGGAATATCTTTTCCCCAACAAGTTAACTTTATGGGCTTCGTTCAATCCTCCCCCAGACTATCTTACCTACTCCAAGCCCCTATTTAGCTATCAATTGATCCCGAGCATGGGCGGATATGAAAAGCAAGAGGCCGACACAGACAAGCTCGAGGCGCTCGAAGACACATTGAATAAAGAGCACGGTCAAGGCAAACAAGACCAGCAAGAAGAAGAAAGAGAGCGTAAGATCTTGATGAAACTGCTAAAAATGGTGGGAAAGCTAGATCGAACCCTCATCCAAATTAATTCGCGACGCAGCCAATATCAGAGAGGATAATCGGTGAGCAAAGTTAATTGGCTAGAGATCCTTGATTGGGGAAATGAAGAGATCAGCGATCTTAGATACGTCGCTTACTCCTATATTAAGCAAGGGATCTACGATGTCGCCCTCACCTTCTTTGACGCAATCACAGTTTTATCCCCGCCAACTCCATATGATCTTCAAACAATTGGCGCACTCCACCTTCAATTAGGAAATGGACTCAAAGCGCTCGATTTTCTCGACCGATCTCTTAAGATGGAACCTACCCATTTATTAACCCAGCTCAACCGGGCAAAAGCACTTTTTATGCTCGGTTACAAAAAACAAGGACTTACCCAAGTTCTCGAGCTAGAAAAATGTCCTGAGAAAGAAATTGCCGCTCAGGCGTCTGCACTTGTTCTTGCGTATAGATAGTTTTCTTGTTAGATTCGTAATATGTTAGATTGCGAAGTGAAAAACGGCTGGATCCAATTTCTTGAGTTTATCGAAAATCGCTGCACCTCTGCAGAATTTGAAAATTGGATCGCACCAATTCGCCTTATCGAAGGCAATCACGAACAAATTATCCTGGAAGTTCCAAACGTATTTGTCCAAGAGTACCTCCTTGATAATTTTAAGGAAGTTTTGTGTAATTTCCTCCCTCTTCTAGGCTCCGGAGAACCTGCAATCCGTTTTCAAATTGCCACAGCAAAATCAACACCTGTTGCAGCACCGATCGCCGAAGAGATCGAAGTCATTGCACCCACTTTTGAGCTCAAACTAAACCGTCAATATGTGTTCGATAACTTTATTGAGGGCCCCTCAAACCAATTCGTTAAGTCTGCAGCAGTAGGTGTTGCAAATCGCCCAGGAAAATCGTATAACCCCCTGTTCATTCATGGCGGCGTAGGTCTTGGAAAAACGCACCTTTTACATAGCATTGGCCACTACGTAGGAGAACACCACAAAAAATTGCGCATCCAAGCCATTACTACAGAGGCCTTCATTAACGATATCGTCGATCACTTAAGAAATAAATCGATCGATAAGATGAAACGGTTTTATCGCAACCTCGATGTTTTGCTAGTCGATGATATCCAGTTTTTACAAAACAGACTCAATTTTGAAGAAGAATTTTGCAATACATTCGAGGCTTTGTTAAATCAGAACAAACAAATTGTGATCACAAGCGATAAGCCACCCGCTCAGCTCAAACTATCAGAACGGATGGTGGCAAGGCTCGAATGGGGTCTTGTTGCACATATGGGCGTTCCCGATTTAGAAACGCGAGTGGCAATCATCAAACATAAATCTGAAAGACGGGGCCTTGACATCCCAAATCAGATCGCTTTTTTCATTGCTGAACATATCTATAATAATGTGAGACAAATTGAAGGGGCGATTAACAGACTTTGCGCCCACTCAAGACTCATGTCGACAAATCTCAATGAAGATGTCGTCGAAAAAATCTTATCTGAAATGTTTCAAAGCAATGCACCGAATAAAAAAATCTCTGTCGAAGAGATTTTAAAAAGTGTAGCTGCTGTTTTTGAAGTACGCATTTCAGAAATCAAAGGGGAATCAAGACACAAAGAGATCGCACTGGCCCGTCAAGTTGCAATGTATCTTGCCAAAGAGATGATCGATGATTCTTTAATGAAAATCGCCTCTTCTTTTGGAGGAAAAACACACTCCACACTTCTTCACGCGTGGAAAAAAATCACAGACCAAATTCAAATGAATGAAATGCTGCGCCGCCAAGTACAAATGGTAAGACGCAACATAGAAACGGTTTAAAGATCAGTATAAATCTTCAAAGATGAGTCGATCCGAAATGTTTTCGGAGTCATCGCAAATGGCTTAATGCCCAACGGTCCCCAGTAGCTATTTTCTTCATTTTCATAGCTTACTAAAAGCTGTTCGCCCGGATTGATTTTCTTTTTTGCAAAATAGATAATTTCATAGGGATTTTTTTTACTTGAGACTAGATAAGCAATCACATTGGGCTTTTCTGAGTGATTAATAAACCGAGTGAAATTCCCCACTTTAGAAGCATCTAACTTGATCGAATAAAGGCGCTTTGGATGAAAACGCCTTTTCGGATCATACTTTTTTTGCTCTTCTTTTGTAAGATGAAGATCTGTGACAGGATCAAATGCATAATCGGCGTGATCTTGTTCATTTTGAGGAACAATGGTAAACGTTCCGGAATATGGAGCGATCACCTGATCTCTTAAAATGGGCTCGGCTTTTGGGTGTAGGAAAATGCCATGACCAATTTTGCCAGGTAGTTTTTTCTTAACAAACTGCTTTGGAATAACAGACTCTTCAATCTGTCTACAAACAGTTTCAATTTCCCTTAAGTTTTCTTTCGTTATCGATTGAATTCCTAAGTCTTTATTTTTCCATTCTCTGGAAATGATTTTAATGATTTCTGCCGGAACCGACTGTCTAGGTAAGTTATACATATAGATAACTCATACAGTGGCGTAAATTAAAAAGAAATATTTTCTCTTCTATTTTTCTACTGGTACCGAATAGGGAGAAGTGGGTTTGCGCTTTACCGTTTCATAAATTGCCATCGCCTCGGCAACCATGGAACCTGGATGTTGTAAGTTAGAAGGCAAAACGATTGTATTTGTCTCTTTGGCAAGCTCGCGAAATGCTTCAATATACTTTTCAGCAACTTGGAGCGCTGCAGCCTTTTCTCCCCCATCTCGCCCCAATGCCTGTGCAATCATTTGGATCCCATTGGCAGTAGCTTCCGATAAAGATAAGATAGCCTCCGCTTCTCCCTTCGCACAATTAATGCGATCAATTTGGGAAGCCTCAGATGAGTTAATTCGGGCCTGTCTTTCCCCTTCCGATTCATTGATATGCGATTGACGAATCCCTTCAGACTCCAAAATGCGCGCCCTTTTTTGACGCTCTGCGGTCATCTGGAGTTCCATCGCCTTTCTAATATCTTCAGGCATTTTAATGTCTTTGATCTCATAACGGATGCACCGAACGCCCCAACTCATAGCCGCTTCATTGATCGCCTCGACTATTTTTGCGTTGAGAGTTTCCCTCTCTTCAAATGTCTTATCGAGAGGAATTTTCCCTATTTCAGAGCGCATTGTTGTTTGTACAAGCTGTGTAAGGGCAGGAACTGGATGTTTGACTCCATATGACGCAGCTGTTGCATCAAAGATCTTTATGTAAACAATGCCGTCTAAAATCACGCTTACATTGTCTTGGGTAATCGCCGTTTGTTCAGGCACTTCAATCGCCTCTTCTTTTAAAGAGTGACGATACGCAATCTCATCGGCAAAAGGGACAATCCAATTAAGTCCTGGCTCCAACTGCCTTAAAAACTTGCCCAATCTTTGAACAATCCAGATCTGCTGCTCAGGGACAGTCTTCATCCCGCGCATGACAAATCCGAGCAAAACAATCAGACTAAGAAACACGATCAACATAAGGAAATAAGCTTAGTAAATAAATTCTTTTTGGGAAAGAAAGAGATAAACTATTTGCAGATTTTTTTAAATTCTCCAATGAATTTGATACATCAAACAAAAGGTAAATCTCATCCTCTTCTAATCGATCATCCACATATTCATGATTTTGCCTTAGCGCCTTAACGAAAGGAACCTGTTGCATCGCAGCAAAAGCGCTCCCTATTGTAATAGAGTCTTTGTCTGGCATAGCAATTACAGCATGAGGCCGCGGCCATTCAAGCTGAATCCACTGAATCAAAGCAAAGCTTGCCATAGCCTCCGCCCACTCAACACCTAAATAGCGCGCGGGAGATTCGGGATCAAAAACGTAGGCTCTTTCAGCAGGTAAAAGCTTTTCAAAGCGACACTGCTTACATAGATTTCCCCTCCCGTCTAACTCCTCAAAACAATGTCGGCATCTTTCAACCGGATCTGGCAGCGCACACAGATTCCAGCAGCTGGGACACAAAAACTTTGTCCGACAGCGCTCTTTACATGCTAAGCATAACGGAGGAAAAAGAAAGTCGATCCAACTAGAAAAAAGAGCCATAAAGCAATTATTTTAATTGAAATATTACATTCATTTAAATAAATTATACCCTTTTTTTCACAAAAAACCAGGATCAACATGACTTCTTCAGCATCTATACCGACCCACAATCCTTTTGCCCCACTCAGTGAGCCTACAAATTCTAGCGGGAAGTATTCAAAGGCAGATCTACTCGCAATCAAAAATGAAATGCCACCTGAGGACTTAAAAAAGTGCCCTTCTGACATGCCTACTTTAAAAAAAGTTAAAAAGGCAGCAGCGAAAACACTTAGAAACAATGAAGAGCGCACCCCAAAGCCTCTTCGCAATAGAGTCTTAAGACATAGCTCGCGCGGGAACTTTCCAAAGCCTAAACACGCCCCTGACGCAACTTTATACAACTGGAGAAAATAGGATAGATTGAAGAACTCCTTTTAAAGGCCAAGAGTTCTTCGAGTTATTTTGTAGTCTCACATAAGGCCGAAGAAGCGGCGCTTTTGAAGATGAAATTCCGGTTCGTCCAACTGTCCTTCAATCGAGATCAAAAATGACTCGGTGATTTTAAGGAGGACGAACTGTTTCATTTTAATAAAGATCTCTAGGTTTCCATCTAGATCCATACGAGGCTGCGGATCCATTTCTAAGAAAAATTCTGAGCGCCCCCCTTCACTATAGGCATTCGTTAGTTGAGTGAGATTAAAAAACCCATCTTTTAGCTCAAAATCTAAGTCCCCTGTTACAGGAATTAAAAGCTCAAGATCTAGTCCCACAATCCTGCTTAACAAATTGGCGGGAATATCGAAAACGGTCTCTTCCCTTTTGTAGGAATTAATGAAGTGAAGCGTCCCCTTTGCTGTATATGTTTTGGTCTCATCGAGTAGGCCCTGTAGATTTGTGAGCTTTAGCTCGCGGACAACAAGGGGGCTGATCGATCCTGGAGGCTCACCGGGTCGCTGCATCAATGAGGGTCGCATCTCATGAATCGTAATTGTGGGGATATTGATCGTCCAAGGGACATTTTCTTTGCCCTGAAGAACGATCTCATCGATCTTCATCGAACCTGCAGAATCGCTAATTTTTACATCATAGATCCGGATCTTTTCTGCACTTAAATCCACCTGACCTAAAAGCGTTCTGAATTGAAATCCAAAAAGCTCGAGATGTTTTCCCGATAAAATTCCCTGAAACGAAGGGACATTTTTTTTGAATTTAAGGCGCCCTTTTAATTCATAGCCTTTCCCCATTTCAATCTCTTCAAAGCCGCGAGCGATATCTACTGGGAGCAGCTTCGAAAGTTTTACAAAATCAACGCGAGCGCTCCCAATCAATGCATTAGGGGCCTCTGCATGAAAAGAGGCCTCTATTCCGCTAAAAGAGCCTTCAATTGAGTGAATTTCAACTGCATCTTCGTAATCCCAATCAATCGTGAGTGGATTGATTTCCTCACCCAAGGTAAGTCTTCCGGAAACTTGGTCGTTTAGGTTTAAATCCCAACGAAGGAGATGATCTTGAAATTTTAAAGATGCTTGACACTCCCCTTGATTCCAAACTAAGTGTAAATCTTCAATGGGGTGAGAGACTCCTTCAAAAGGAATATGGCCCTCTCTCATTGTGCAAACGAAGTGGGAAAAATCTGAAGCAAAGTCGAGATCTGCTTTAAAATTGAGATCGTGCTGTTTATCGAGAAACTGTAGGAGTCTATGTGTTAAAAAAGCTCCTGGTAAATGGACTTGCGCATTGTGAAAAACCCAATGAGATCGGTTCGCATCATATTGCAAAATATCGACAATGCAATCGAACGGTCCGTGTAAATTAAGTCCGCGGAAAAGGGCCCCCTTTTCAGATGAATAATTTAGGTGAATAAGCCCTGTATTTTCTAACGCGTGCGATTGAATTTTGAGTCCTGATGCAAGAAAATCAAAGTCAGCGTCGATTTTTCCGTCGTAGACAAAATGGCCTTGTCCTTCGAGGACACCTTGTAATTTCGGATCATTGATCTCGCTTAAATCAAAAAAGAACTTAGGCAAAGAGAGCTCACACTGAAATGTTGGGTCAACTTTGCCTTCGAACTGCACTTCGGCGCTCTCTTTCCACTTCCCCTTGCCTTTGACAGCACCATCAGCTTGCAAAGCTGCGTGCAAAAATAGATCAGACCGAAGATCGATATTCCAATCGTTGCTCAACTGCTTTACTTGAAGCTCAAAATTTGGTGCATTACTTTGGGCTAAAAGACTTGCCTTCCCATCTATCAACTGAAAATGGATATCTGTTTCATGGAGTACAGGGACTTTTGTTAAGTCTAATCCCCACTCATGCAAAAGGGGACCCGCAGATAAAAGTGATTTCCAAGGAAGTTGTAACGTGATGTCTAAATTCCCAAGTGGGGCTTTAGAAAAACAAAGAGGCGCACCCAAGAGATGACTTTTTTCACTATAGACAATGTCACTCCCATTAAACGTTCCTGCAAGACGGAAAAAATCCCAAAGGGGTCGCGTTAAGCGGAAATCAAAGGCCCAGTCTGAACCACTTTTGCAAATTACAGGGCAAGAAAAAGGGACTTGCCTTTGTGCAATTGCCAAATTTCCATCTAAACTGCAGTTAAAGTTTAAGTTCGAATCGAGCCACCCTGCGCCGGTAAACTGAAAGTCATCAAAACTCCCCTTCGTAATTTGAACGGGAAATTTCTCCTGATCCCAACCACCTTGCAAAGCAAGTTTTAAAGATTGGTACTGAACTTCAGCATTCCAGCTATCCCAAGTTCCCGCCATTCGCAAATCGTAATCAGGTCCACCGAGAACTAAAGTGCCACCATCTTGAGTTAGATCCCCTTTTGCAATATCGCAATGTAAAGAAGTTGTCCCCTTATCGAGGCGAAAATTTTCCCCAGAAAACTGCATATTAAAAGCGGTTGAGGAAAAAGTCCCTTTTGCATCGAAATGCCCCCCTTCCAGTTTCCAAAGTTCAAGTTCAGGCATGAGTACCACTGCCCCCGCTTGAACTAACGTAACTTGCTCTGATCCGAGTCCTTTGCAATCGATTGTCCACGTCTCATCTCTTAAGATTTGGCACGAGCCTTGAGGAAATTCAATCTCGGTTTCGACCCAATGACTATTAAAAAAGCCTCTTCCGTTCCAAGAAAATGGGAACTGTTTCTCTTGCGCGCTACCAATTCCTGTAAGCTCCCATTTAGCACCCAATGTTGCATTATAACTGAGAGTCCCTTCCATCATCTCTACACCACCAAGAGGCATCGCTACCCCCAGCTCGACAACTTTGAGATTTGCTGCATTTGGCTCTAGCCCTTTATCAAGTGCGATACGCCCAGTCAGCTTTCCCCCAGTAATTTCAGCAAATGGGACAAAAGATTGCAGCAATGGAGCCTTAAAATTCCTCAGCTCTGCTTCTAATTTCTCGTTGTGCCGCGTTAAAATGATACCCGAATCGACCCAATCTAGCGTTAGTTGGCTATAAAATTCAGAGTGTTCCAAGGTGAAATAGACAAGCCCATCCCACTCGGCAGTGCCTCCATTTACAGAAACTGTAAAATCAAACCACCCCTCTTCTAACTCAGGCAAGTCCCTTTTTTTCAAAACAGCGACATGAGGATAATCAATGGCGAGATGCCCCCTCACTTTTTTCGGAAATTGACTCCAATCAAATCGAACGCAAACTTTTTCCACATGCACGTTAAATGAGGGGTCAAATACAACAAGATTTGAAAAGATTAAATTTCCTCGCTCCCAATGAAGAGAGCGATAGGCAAGCTCACAGTCATATTTTGCTTTCAGAGCAAAACGGACCACAGCCCCCAAAATAGCCTTATGGAAAAAGGCAGACAAAACAAAAAAAAAGGCAACCGCCAAAAAAAACTTCTTCACATGAACCATTGTAAACGAATGAGGGGATTCTTGAAAAAATAAGTTTTTTTTCACACAGATTATGGTATGCTAGATGATCAATTAGGAGAATTTTCATGACTTCGGCATCTACTGGTTCGCGTAATTTGCAAAATAAAGCTGTACTTGGCGTCCTTTTAATGATTGGGGGTCTTGCCCTTTACGTCCTCTCAGATGCCTTCATAAAGCAGCTCATGGGGACCTACTCAGTGCCGCAAACCAGTTTTCTCAGAGCCGTTACCCGCCTGGTTCCCCTCTCGATTGCCGTATTTATGCAAGGGGGCGTCCGTAAAATTTTTGCAACTCAGCACCCAAAGCGCCACATTGTACGATTGAGCGTCAATCTCGCCTATACTTACTCCTTTATGTACGCAGTTTCCATAGCTTCCCTTACAACAATTTATACACTTAGCTACACCTCCTCATTTTTCATGATTCTCCTTAGCGCCCTCATTTTAAAAGAAAATGTAAGTAAGGAAAAATGGATTGCTGTCGGAGTTGGAATGATTGGCGTCCTCATTGCTATGCGCCCCGGAGCTGGTGTCTTTGAACTTGCCGCAATTGTGGTCTTGTTCGGAACTTTTCTAGGGAGCTTAAACAAAATTTTAATGAGAAGGCTTGCCTCGACAGAGCATAGCCTAGCCATTGCAATCTACCCAAATATCACCATGATATTAGTCACATTCCCCTTCCTCCTTGCTACATGGCAGCCCCTTTCGTGGCACGATTGGGCCTTTTTTGGGATGGTGGGTGTTATTACAGCAACTGGCCAATACGCAATTGCCCATGCTCTCCGATTCGCTCAAGGATCGACGCTTGCGCCAACAGACTATACCACATTTTTCTGGGTCCTAATGCTCGATTATTTCTGGTGGAATAAGTCGCCCGACAACTTTAACATCACCGGTGCTGCCATTATTGTAGGAAGTAACTTCTATATCTTGTACCGATCGAGACGGGAGCAAGCAGAAAAAGCAGCCCAGACAGCCCCTGCCTAGCCCTCATCGCAAAGATTGTTTTATTGAAGAATTATCAAGAGATGGTGGCTATCCGACGCAGTCAAAAACCAACTTTTGAATTCATTTGTGTATATTTCTCATGGTTCATTAAACCATCGAGCTCTTGCCGATTAGATAGCTTTAATTTAAAAAGCCAACCTTCAGATTCTGCAGCCTTATTTACGGCTGCAGGATTTTTTTTAAGCTCTTCATTGATCTCAACCACTTTTCCAGAGACAGGAGAATAGACATCTGACGCGGCTTTCGTAGACTCTAAAATGGACGTTTCTTGGTCCATTTTAACCTCTTGACCCACCTTAGGAAGCTCGACAAAGACGATCTCCCCAAGTTCTTTTTGCGCGTAATCTGTAATCCCAACAGTTCCTATATCTCCATTCACCTGGATCCATTCATGAGACTTACTAAAATACATTAGTCTTCTTCCTTAACGAGTTTGAGTGTGCCCCAAGTTGCTGGGTGCTGCTCAATTACATATTCTTCAGAAGAGACCGCAAAATGTTGTGGCGGTTTTTCTGCGCGATTGATTCGATAGGTAAATCCAATGCGAGAAAAACTCAATGGATCATATCCATGTAAGCACTGCGCTGGGATCTCAATTGCAAGACGGTACGATGTCTCATCGAGATCAGCATTAACTTGAAGATCTTCCGGGTGACAGAGCTTATGGGTATCTTCGTTTCGAAAACGGGTTATTTCTCGGCCAAAAAAGTTTTGTGTCTCAACTGGGAAAAAGACAAAGTGGTGACAAAAACGGGTCACGACACCTTTTGTTTTCAAATCGCGCGTATCGATGAAAAGCTCGATGCTATCCCCTTTGCGAAAATCCCCTTCAACCACTTTTTGAAAAGGAGTATGGACTGCAAAGTAAAAACAAAGTTTCTCAAAATTCCATGCTGAATACACATCCGCAAATGAGTCTTCACACAAAAGCTCCGTGGTTGACGGCAAAAGATAAGGTTTGATTGGCTTTAGTGCGCCTCGCAAAAATAAAGAATCGGCTGTCAAACCAAAAAATTGGACAGGGGATAACGCTGGTAAATCTTCAAATAAACTCATTCATCGCCTCTTTGTACGGGAATCACAATCGCATTTTTCATTTTTACTGTTTGTAAAAGTCGCTCTGTAACATATGCCTTTGCATCGGCTGCCAAAGTTTCTTTTCCGAAATTCAAACTTTCTAAAATTGGCTCATGTGTCACTTTTTTCTCTTGTAAGTAGAAAAAAGAGATCTCGCCATCGTCAGCCACATGAATGGGAGACCAGAAATCAGGGAGCATCATAAACGCTTGTTCTTTCATCCAATTCTCCTTTGAAGTTCTTGAAATAGATTGCTCATTTCTGATCAATTTAAATTGATCTTGAATCGGATTATTTCCCGATTGAACCCAGTTAGAATCCATCGGGTTTTTCTGTAAAGCATCATATGCAGCTTTAGCAACCGATGAAAATGGATTGTTTTCAACTGTGAACGCTTCATCCACTTTGCCTATACGCTCAGCTAAAATCTCTCGTGCGTCTTCAAAGCGGAGGATATGCTTATCTTCCACAATTTTTAAGTCCTCTATCGAATAGAAAGTTCCCTCTTTTTGTAAAGTTGGCTCTTCATTTCCTGAGATAGACCAAATTTTTTCAACTCTTGGAGCCGATGCGAGAGCCTCTTCAACCCAAGAAGGGTTCTGATCAACCAGACGTTCCCGAGTCAATTCATCTATTTTGGCGCGTAAAATTGGATCAATTGTTGCCAAAATGGCAAACCGTTCGTCTTTTGTTGGTACAGAGGGCAAAGAAAACTGCCTTACTAATTGAGCCCAGTTTTTGTCATCTGTTTGCCACTGCAAAAGCTGCTTTACAGTAGCAGTAAGCCCCACTTGTTTCTTTGAAACTTCTGCCACATTGGCTAAGTATGTTGTCTGAACGAGTGCGGGGAATTTTTTTTCAACTTCACTAACTGACAAAAAAGCAGTCGGCAGTCCTTTTTCGCTCTTTGGAGCAATCGACCGAATATACAAGTTAAGCTCTGCTAAATCTTGCGCCGACTGAATGCGCATTTGCCACTGATATTTTTGCACTACGGCCGTTTCTTTTGCATAACTTGCAAAGTCTTTGTAAGGCAAACTGTCTACAAAAGCAGCCCCACCGACATCGTGAAAATACCTGCGGAACAAAAGAACTTTTTGCCACACTTCAGCAGCCGATCTCTCATCAAATCCCAATGAGCGTAAATGTTGGTGAAAACTCACATCTGGCTTTATTTTTGCAGCTGCTAATTTTTGCATCGTCTCTTGAAATCTGTGAATCAAGTCCCCTTTCGCCTCTTCTAAGCTCACAGTATAGCCCTTTTCGCTTGCAGCAGCGGCAGAATTCAAAATAAATTCAGCAACGAGATCGATAAAATCGTGACCGAACCAATCGCTTGCTGTATGAAACCCGAACACAGACAGATCATCTTGCACAAGTTTTTGATCCACTCGAAGAGTTGGGTATTGCTGATGCTGATAAATTAAAATACGGCGTAATGTTTCTGGAGAAAGGCGTCCCTGCAGCTGATAGAGCCTTGAAAGATGGTTAAAAAAGGCAAGTGTAGGCTCACTTTCTGATTGGACAGCTGCAATTTCTTGGTTGAGTCCTGGAATTAAATGTTCCCAGATTGTCTTAGCGCTCAAAAAGGGGGCGTCCGGATGGGCATAAGAGCGAAATCGCTTCGCTTTATCCAGGCGAGAGCTAAAGTCCTCTTTCAAAACATCAAAATATTCTTTTACCAAAAGATCAGCCAGACGATCTTTTAAAAAATCGTATCGAATGACACCATCATTACAGAAGTTAGGAGACAATCCCCTCCCCTCCATGGAATCTTCGCGATCTGTGGCGATAAATCGGGAGAGTTTTTGTACCTCTGAGAGCATCATCGCAGAACCACTTATGGTTCTTCCGATAATTCGATCCTCTTTTTCTTCTCCTTTAGCAAACGTATCGTACGTTCCAAACAGGGTGAAAGAGGCGATCACAACAACAGTCGTGACGAGGAAAAAATAGCGCTGGTACTTTCTGAAAAATTCGAGCATCGGTCATCTCATTAGAAAAGATGACCATCCTATCAAATGACCACTTTGGGATCAAGTTCGAGAAAAATCACACTGCTTTTCTTCTAGGAAATAGTGGCTTTAACCTTCCCTAGTAAGCTTTGGCAAAGATCACTTTTTGCTTACTTGGCTCGCCAGTAAAGATACATTTCCCTTCAACTACAGGAACATGTAGTGGGATGCATCGAATCGTGACATTGAGGTCTTCTTTCACTTTTTCCTCGATCGCAGGGTCCCCGTTCCAGTGGCAAAGGGCAAAACCACCATGAATTTCATCCCCTTTTGAGGTGAAAAACTCATAAAATTCTTTTTTCGTTTCGATTTCAACAGTATGTTGATCTCTAAATTGGGTCGCTTTTGCGAGCAAATTTGATTGAATCTCTTCTAAGATAGCCACAACATTTTCAACTGCGAAGGGAGTTTTTTCTTTGTGTGGCTTATCTCTCCTGCAAACACCGAGCTGACCTGCGTCGATCTCTCGGAGCCCCACCTCTAAGCGCATTGGGATCCCTTTTTTGATCCAGCCCCATGACTTTTCACCGCTTCGCATATCGCGCGTATCTAAAACAACCCTTAAAGGTTGCCCTTCATATTGAATTTTTCGAAGCTGAGATGCGATCTCCTCGCAATAACTCGTTACTTTCTCTGACGCATCTTGCGTGTGGATGATCGGGATAATCACAATGTGGGCAGATGCAACGCGCGGAGGGAGAACAAGTCCATCATCATCGCTATGGGCCATAATCATTGCGCCAACAAGCCGTGTTGTCACGCCCCAAGAAGTTGTCCAACCATATTCTTGCGTCCCTTCGACCGTTTGAAATTGAATTTCGCACGATTTTGAAAAATTTTGCCCCAAGAAATGGGAGGTCCCCGATTGTAGCGCCTTCCGGTCTTGCGTCATGGCCTCTATAGTATAGGTGTTGACAGCCCCTGGGAACTTCTCCGATTCGGTCTTCTCCCCCCGAATCACAGGTAATGCAAGATATTGGTGGCAAAAATCAGAATAGATCTCGAGCATCTTCATCGTTTCTGCCAGAGCCTCTTCTTTAGTCGCGTGGACTGTGTGCCCTTCCTGCCATAAAAACTCGGTCGTGCGCAAAAACATTCGGGTGCGCATCTCCCACCGTACCACATTAGCCCACTGATTGATGAGCAGCGGGAGGTCTCTATAAGAATCGACCCATTTGGCAAAAGTGTGGCCAATGATCATCTCTGAAGTGGGTCTCACAATCAATGGCTCTTCAAGCTCGCCCGCAGGGACTAATTTCCCCTCACTATTTTTTTCAAGGCGGTGATGAGTTACAACGGCGCACTCTTTCGCAAATCCCTCGACATGCTGAGCTTCTTTTTGCAGGTAACTTAGAGGAATAAATAAGGGGAAGTAGGCGTTTTGGTGACCGGTGGCCTTAAACATTGCGTCCAAAATTCTTTGGATATTTTCCCAAATTGCAAATCCCCAAGGCTTAATAACCATACAGCCGCGGACAGCAGAGTGTTCAGCAAGGTCAGCCGCTTTGAGGACAGATTGGTACCATTCAGCGTAGTTTTCTTCACGAGTAGGAGTAATTGCAGTTCTAATTTTTGGCTTATTCATGACGTAGATGTTAGAGCCCTTTGAAATTTGTCGGCAAGGAGTTTCTGTAGCTCTATACGTGTCTTTTGCAGTGTATGGGGTTCCCAAAGCCTTCCCAGAGGAGCAAATGTATAGGACTTCATCGCCTCCAAGACATCTTTTTTTGAAAGGAGTACATCATTTAATAGATCGGTATGGGGGTAGGCAAGTGAGATCGTCCCCTGGTGCAAATACCCCTGCTTGCGTTTTCTTTGAGCTGCGCCTGCGATCTTCAGTCCTTTATAAACAACATCGTACTGCGTCGGTTTTGCCATGCAAAAATTTTGACAATCGGGACCTAAGCTTGGGGCATTTTGAGCGATCAGCTCTACCGGATCTTTGAGGGTGAAAAAGTTTTTCATCACATCGAGGACTATATTGTTCACAAATCTATAATTATCGAGGGTACCCAATGAAAATGCGGGGTGGGTTGATGGCAAAAGAAAAGAAAAAGCAAGGTCCCAAATATGGAAAACAATCCCCCCACCAGTCGGTCTTCTTGCAAGATCGAGGTGCCGTTGAGCCACTTTTTGCAAGTCGAGGTGTTTTTCTGGCCGAATAAAATAACCAAATGTTGCAGAAGGTCTCGCCCACTGATATAAATGTAGCGTGGGTTCTTTCAATTGATCTAAAAGCTTCGCATCGAGGAGCATATTATCGGCAGCTGATTGAATTCCGGTGTCAAAAATCTGGAGCATAAAAATTTTCTCTTCACAAAGAAAGATGCAGTCTCTATTAGAAAGAACTTTAATGGTATCAACATTTAGGCTAGGTAGTCGAGAAAAAAACTCCAAAGGGTTATAATAGGGAAAAAGGATCCTCATGTTTGATAAATTCACAAATCGCGCAAAACAAGTTATCAAGCTGGCCAAAAAAGAGGCTCAGCGGTTAAATCACAACTACTTAGGCACTGAACACGTCCTTTTAGGGTTGCTTAAACTTGGACAGGGAATTGCGGTTAACGTTTTGCGCAATATGAACCTCGACTATGAAGCGATCCGCGCAGAAGTAGAAAGAATCGTTGGCTTTGGCCCTGAAATCCAAGTTTATGGGGACCCTGCCCTAACTGGAAAAGTAAAAAAGGTTTTTGAATTTGCTAATGAAGAGGCATCGAGTCTCAACCATAACTATGTGGGAACTGAGCACCTATTACTAGCCCTTCTCCGCCAAACAGATGGTGTTGCAGCCCAAGTTTTGGAAAATTTGAATGTGAATTTAAAAGAGATCCGCAAAGAGGTCTTAAAAGAACTTGAAACCTTTAATCTTCAACTTCCTCCGATGGGATCAACGCCACCTGCGAACCCACCAGGGGCGCCGCGCCAAGCCGGACAAGATCGAATGAGCGGAGCATCTGCACAACCCGGCAATGATAAAATGCCTGCACTTCGAGCCTATGGTCACGACCTAACTGAGCTTTGCAAAGAAAGCAAAATGGATCCAGTGATCGGCAGACGTGATGAAGTGGAACGATTAATCCTTATCTTATGCCGCAGACGCAAAAACAACCCGGTCCTCATTGGGGAAGCGGGCGTCGGTAAAACAGCAATTGTTGAAGGACTTGCGCATGCGATTGTTCGTGGGGATGTTCCCGATAACTTACGCAAAAAGAAATTAATTTCACTTGATTTAACCCTAATGATTGCTGGAACGAAATACCGCGGTCAGTTTGAGGAACGGATCAAAGCTGTGATGGATGAGATTAAAAAGAACGGCAACGTCCTTTTATTTATCGATGAAATCCACACAATTGTAGGTGCTGGAGCAGCGGAAGGTGCGATCGATGCATCAAATATTTTAAAGCCGGCTTTATCGCGTGGAGAGATCCAATGTATTGGAGCCACTACGCTTGATGAATTCAGAAAACATATAGAAAAAGACCCTGCTCTTGAGCGACGCTTCCAAAAAATCATCGTTCAACCTCCATCTGTTGATGAGAGTATCTTGATTCTTAATGGACTCAAGCCAAAATACGAAGAACACCACAAGTGTACATACACAGAAGCTTCAGTAAAAGCTGCAGTATACCAATCAGACCGCTATATTTCGGGAAGATTCTTACCCGATAAGGCGATCGACCTTCTTGATGAAGCGGGAGCTAAAGCGCGCATCTCTATGATGCACCAGCCTGAAAATCTCACAGCCTTAGAGGCCAAAATCGAAGAGGCTCGAGTGGCCAAGGAAGAATCTATTGGTAAACAAGAGTACGAAAAGGCTGCAAAACTCCGCGACAACGAGAAAAATTTGCGCGAAGAGATGCAAAAGGCTCGAGCTGAGTGGGAAGCTCATAAAGATGAGCACAAACCGATCGTAGATGAAGAAGATATTGCAAATATCGTCGCAAAACAAACGGGTGTTCCTGTAACTCGCCTTACCGAAGGTGAGACAGAGAAAGTACTAAAAATGGAAGAGGCTTTAAACAAGCGAATCATTGGACAAACTGAGGCTTTGAGTACAGTTTGTAAAGCGATACGCCGAAGCAGAGCTGATATTAAGGATCCAAATCGTCCAATTGGGGCATTTTTATTTCTCGGACCAACAGGGGTTGGTAAAACGCACCTTGCAAGACTCCTTGCATCCCATATGTTTGGGGGAGAAGATGCACTCATCCAAGTCGACATGTCTGAGTACATGGAGAAATTTGCGATCAGCCGCATGACAGGGTCGCCTCCAGGTTATGTTGGATATGAAGAAGGTGGTCAGCTTACTGAGCAAGTACGTAGACGCCCTTATTCAGTGATCCTTTTTGACGAGGTTGAAAAAGCTCACCCTGATGTGATGAATCTCCTGCTCCAAATCCTTGAAGAGGGAAGACTTACTGACTCAGTGGGCCGCAAGATCGACTTCCGCAACACGATCATCATCATGACGTCGAATTTGGGTGCTGACTTGATCCGCAAATCGACTGAAGTGGGCTTTGGTGTCCAAGAAAACACGATCGACTTCAAAGGGATGCAAACTAAAATCGAAGGCGCAGTGAAAAAACACTTCAAGCCAGAATTCATTAACCGTCTCGACGGCTTAGTGATCTTCCGTACGCTTGATAAAGTGGCGCTCCGAAGCGTTGTTGACCTTGAGTTTGAAAAACTCAAACGTCGCCTGGACAAAAAGCAAATTTATGTCACACTTGACGATGCAGCAAAAGACTTGTTGGTTGAAAAAGGGTACATGCCAGAAATGGGTGCAAGACCGCTTCGCCGCGTGATCGAGCAATTCTTAGAAGACCCACTTTCTGAAAAACTGCTCCAAAATCCAAATCAAGAGAAGAAGTATCTGGTCACTGTGAAAGATGGACAGCTCTTGTTCATTGATCAAGAACTGGATGCCAAAGCAGAAAACGAAGACGCTCTCGCTAAGAAATAAATCATAAACGAAAAGAGGGAACAAATTGTTCCCTCTTTTTTTTCTCAATAGCTTAAAAATTAAATCTTAATGGTGACCTACAAGAGCAGCAGATTCCGCCTTGTGAGGTTGCTTAGGTAAAATGCTCCCTTCCCAATTCTTTACATACTCGAGAAACTGCATTTTTGTTGGATGCGTTTTGAGATAATCTAAATTCTCTGGCTTGCTACTTAAATGGGCAAGTTTTGCAAGAAGATGTAAATGCCTTTTATCATCACAGGCAAAAAGGAAAAAGAGCGTATGGACAGGTTGCCCATCTAAGGCCCCGTACTCAATTGGCTTTTCAGGAAACACAACGGCAATCACATCAAACGACTCTTGCAATAAAAAATCACGAGTGTGAGGAACGCCAATCCCATTTGACAAAGCCGTCGGCATTAAGTTTTCACGATCGAGGAGAAGTTCTGTAATCACTTCCGCATCTAGGTGGAGATCTTGGGCGATCTCTAGCATTGCGTTTCGGATGACCTCTTCTTTGGTATCCCCTTTAATCCCCCTATAGACTCCCCCTTTATGGACAGCTCTATATAGACCAAACTGCTGTGTGCCAAGGCGCTCTTTTGAGCACTCCTCTTCATCAAACGGGGAGAAATCGCCCCCCTGTTTGCAGCTTAAGACCCAATTTTCGATCTCGCTTCTGCTGAATCGATATTGGTTATTTAACCGGTAATAAGGAATTTTCCCATCAGATATCCAACGTTTTACCGTCGTCTCTGAAACGTTGAGTAATTCAATAACATCCTTTAGCTTCAAATCCATGAGTGTATCCCCTAAAAATTCGAAAATAGCAAAAAAAAGGAATTAAACGCAAAGGATAGAAATGCTAAAAACGAGAAAACAGAGCGAACGCTTCTTCGGTTGATTGAGCCGCAAGCAATTTTTTTCGCAAATCGACATCGCGAATTGCTGAGGTAAGGAGCGATAAAATCTGTAAATACTCGGTCTGTTTGTCTTCAGGGCCACCGATCATAAAAATTAAACGAACCGGCGCTTTATCCAACGCATTCCACTCGAGACCTTTTTTCTGTTGCACACCGACAACGATGAAAAAATCGGTAAAATCTTTCAATTTGGCATGAGGAACCGCAACACCCATTCCAATACCAGTAGAAACGAGCTCCTCGCGGTCAAAAATGGCCTTTGTAAACATTTCCCTATCTGGGAGATGCTCTTCCTTTTCCAGGAGATCAATCAGCGCTAAAATTGCTTCATCGCGCGTATCTACATCTAAAAAAGTAATAAGCCGAGAATCCAGATAATCGGAGATTCTCATGTGTTCCTTCTTTTTAAAGGGGCTAAAAAAGGGATTAATTCGTGCCAGTATGGCCAAATCGCCCTTCCCCGCGTAATGTTTCTGAAAGAGATTCCTGCCGGATAAATTCGGCTTGAATCACAGGGGATAAAACTAACTGAGCAATTCTCATTTTTGGAGTGACAATAAATTCTTCCACTCCATGATTCATCAAGATAACAGAAATTTCTCCCCGGTAATCGCTATCGATTGTTCCTGGAGTATTGAGAACCGTTATCTGATTTTTTGCAGCGAAACCACTTCTCGGACGGACTTGAATTTCAAATCCTTCGGGCAGGGCTACTTTAATTCCTGTAGGAACGATTGCAGACTTGCCAGGAGCCACACTTAATGGTTCAACTATTGCAGCTCTTGCATCGCATCCGGATGCAAATGGGGTTGCATAAAGAGGGATTAACTCTTCATCTATGACTTGAATGGAAACGGGTACTTTTTTAGACATGGGTTTCTTCAGCTATCCTGAGTAGCTTTTTTAACGCGCTGGGTATTTTTTTGGCAAGCTCATCTTTTTCAAACACCCGTTCGTTCTTCGTCAAAAAGTCTAGAAAGAAGGCCACTTGAGACTTCAGTTCTGAGCGCTTCACAATACAATCGACCATCCCTTTTTCAAGAAGAAATTCCGATTTTTGTGCGCGTGGAGGTAATTTTTGACCAATCGTCTGTTCAACAACTCTCGGCCCTGCAAAAGCAATGAGCGCATCGGGCTCTGCAACAATAATATCTCCCAGTGTTGCAAAAGAGGCAGTCACTCCCCCTGTTGTCGGATTCGTTAAAATGGAGATGTATGGGAGCCCTTTTTCGTGCAATTTCGCAAGCGCTGCCGATGTTTTTGCCATTTGCATCAACGATAATATCGACTCTTGCATTCTCGCACCACCCGAGGCCGATACAATAACAAGTGGCAATTTTTCCTCGATGGCAAGTTCAATCAAACACGTTAAGCGCTCTCCCACAACCGAACCCATCGACCCACCCATAAAGGAAAAATCGAGAATCCCTAAAGCAGTTTCATGGCCACCAATTAAGCACTTTCCAACGCAAACCGCGTCGTCTCGGCTCGTTTTATTTACCGCATCTTCGATCCGTTTTTTATAACTTTCGGTATCGACGAAGTTAAGGGCATCTGTCGGTTTAATATGATCAAAAAATTCTCGGAATGTCCCTTCATCGGCTAAAAGCTGCAGACGCTGCTTCATCGAAAGGCGGTAATGGTAGTCACATTTTGGACAGCAATTAATATTTTGAGAAAGCTCATTGGCATGAATGAGCTCACTGCAGCCTGAGCACTTGACCCAGCCGCTAAATCCATCCTTTTTAGAGGTCTGGACCTTTATTTTTGGTTTATTGCGTGAGAATAGTCCCATAAATTAAGGACATAATAGTTCAAAGGGTTTAATGAATCAAGCCCCTACCGCTTTGGCAAAGCGCTCTTCGATCGATTTCCAATTAAAGATTTGCCACATCGCCTTGACGTAGTCGGGTCTGACGTTCTTATACTGTAGATAATAAGCATGTTCCCACACATCAACCCCCATAAGAGGGACGAGTCCTTTCGTGCTTAACGGGTCCTGATTTGCGCAAATAGCGATCTCTAGACGCTTATTCGCCTTGCTATATCCAAGCCAGCCCCAGCCGGACCCTTGGATCGCAGAAGTTGTCGAATTAAATTTTTCCTTGAATGCATCAAATGAACCAAAGTCGCGCTCAATCATCTTCGCTAAATCCCCAGATGGGTTTCCTCCGCCGCCTTTAGAAACGGGGGCTAAGATTGACCAGAAGATGCTGTGGTTGATGTGTCCGCCACCATTGAACTTCACAGCTGCCTGAAGAGCCACCATTTGGGCTACATCATTTTTGGTTTCCGCTTCGTGATATTTTTCCAATGCTGCATTTAAATTTGTGACATAGCCTTGATGGTGCTTTTTGTAATGAAGCTCCATAATCTCGGCAGAAATAACAGGCTCTAGCGCGTTGAAATCGTAAGGTAATTCGGGCAACTGGTAGGTATGCTTTGTCTGCTCTGTCATAAAAATCTCCGGACTTGTCAATAATTGCACCATAAGGATCGAAGTATATCTATGGGAACCTTTTTTTTAAAGCTCCACGTAAAACTCATAGAAGACTTACCACATTCACTCTTCCATTTGGGCTCGTCACTGTCCCTTCAACTAAATACTCATCCTCAAATTTACCCTCAAACACAAACCCATTGTCTAAAGTCTTTTTCCCTTCAACTAGCTTTCCTTTTTTAAATATCCCTTCTCTAGTGATTCCATCTAAACTTTTCGACATTCCTTTCACAAGCATTCCACTCTCAAACACCCCTTGCAAAAAAATTCCAGATTTCGAAGTAATTGAACCGCTTACCAACTGGCAATTTTCAAACACCCCTTGCAAAACGGTCCCATCTTTTAGCGTATCTTTTCCCCGCACCAAAAAGCCCTTTTCAAACACTCCCTCAAGCATTCTCCCCGTATTAAATTCGATCGACCCTTCTTCGTGAAGACGGTAGTCTTTAAATGATCCTGTCCATGTCTTAAAAACCTCCCTCGCCTCAATTACATTAAAACTTCGTGTTCCAAAGCCAGTCCCCCCCACAAAGCGCCCCTCAAGACAAGACCGATCACTCAGGACTCTTTCTACATACGGGGCCTCACAAAAACTAAAACAACAACAAAGACAAGACACGACTTCTCATTTTTTTTGCAAAACCTTAATTCTTAAGCGATTATTTTAGCAACCCAAGAGTTGAGATACTGATTTGTGATGGGGCCAATTGCGGTAAGCTTTTTTGTTTTAGGCAAACGCCCATAAATTTTTAAAAAGCCATCTACAGTAGATGGACTTGTAAAAACGATCTCATCAAAATCTTCTAAATTGGGAACAGGCTCCAATTTTTGAAAAACAGTATCGTAAAGATCGAGCGCATAAAATGGGATATTGTTGGCTTTTAAGTAATCGGTTAAGACAGGACGTGCAAGACGAGAGCGTGGCAGAAAAAAATAGCCCTTCAAATTTGAGACTAGATCAATGACCCCTTCTTGCGTCGCCACTTTTGCAACAACGGAGTCATAACCTTTTTGTTTTAATGCAGCAGCTGTTGCAGAGCCGATTGTAATCAGCTCCTTATCCCAAGGTCCTGGCCAGTAACGAACAGCTGTTTTGCTTGTAAAAATAATGTGGGTAAATTGGGGCCAAAGACGATAAGGCTCACTTAAATTTGCACAATATTCAGTACGAATGACTGGATAGTGGACTACAAAAGGCTTTGGATCTAAACCAAGATATAATGTTCTCGTTTTCTCTACAGACAATTGCTAATTTTCCCTGCATTGGCGTTGTGCTTCCCGGCAAAAAAATCCGTTTTAGATGAGTCAGCTTCAATCTGATTAAAGCGGCCTCTGCAATCACAACACCATCGACATCTTTTTCAAGTCTTTCCCCAATCGTACCTCGAATATCGACAAATCTGCAATTTGGGAAAAGGATTTTAACGGCATCTTCACGCCTTTGACTCGATGTTGCGACAAGCTCTACAGGCTCATTTTTAATCACAAGACTATCTCTCGGATCAACCCCTTCTGTAATCAGCGCGATCTTCAGTCCTTTGGGCATCGGATCTGGCAAATCTTTAGCCGAGTGAACAGCAGCATCGATTTGCCCATTTAATAGCATGAAATCAAGTTCCCGAGTAAAAAAATCGGTTTTTTCTAACCCGCGAAGCGATGTTGTTCGATCGCGATCGCCTACAGTTTCGACCCAAACAACTTCGAAATCAACTTCAAATTCACGTTTTATTTCTTCAACTTGTGCACGAGAAAGTGGAGAAGACCTAGCCCCTATTTTCATGATAAAACATTTTGAATGGCTTGATCTACGAGCTCAACTCCAACAAGTGAAATCTTTTCACTAATATTTGATGAGAGTCCCTTTAAATTTTTCTTGGGCAAAATGCACTTTTTAAATCCCATGTGAATCGCCTCTTTGAGTCTCGCTTCAATCCGGTTGACACCTCTCACCTCGCCCCCTAAGCCCACTTCACCTAAAACGATGCAATCAGAAGGGATGGCCCGATTCGTAAACGAGGAGGCAATCGAGAGTAAGATTCCTAAATCAATCGCAGGCTCCACAATTTTCAATCCGCCGGCGAGAGCGACAAACACATCGCAGTTATGAAGATTATAACCGACGCGCTTATCCAAAACAGCGAGGAGAAGTCCCAACCGATTTTGATCGAGTCCTGCAGATCTACGAGTTGGATTTGGATAAGAGCTTGGGGTGACAAGCGCTTGAATTTCTAACAAAAAAGATCTCGCCCCTTCCAAAGCGGGAACAATTGCAGATCCTGGGATCTCTTTCATCCTCTCTTCTAAAAATGCCTGCGAAGGATTCGGAACTTCCATAAGCCCCGTCTCCTTCATTTGAAAAATCGCGATCTCATCCGTTGCGCCAAAACGATTTTTTATCGCACGCAATAAACGAAACCCGTGTTGGCGATCCCCCTCAAAATCGAGAACTGTGTCGACCAGGTGCTCTAACACGCGCGGCCCTGCAATTTCACCACTTTTTGTCACGTGTCCAATTAAAAAAGTTGTGATCCCGTGCCCTTTTGCCAGATGCATAAATTCTGTCGCAATTTCTCTTACCTGCACAACCGATCCGGGAGAAGAGGGAAGCTCTGACTTATAGACGATTTGGATCGAATCAATAATGGCAACATCGGGCTTGATTTGATCGATTTGCGCCTTAATGGCGCTAAAACTTGTTTCGCTAAGCAAATATAAGTTGGGATGATCGACTCCAAGCCTTTTTGCCCGAAGTGATGTTTGCTCTGCCGACTCTTCACCGCAAACATATAAAATGGTGAGCCCCTGTGATGCGAGAGCATTGGCAATTTGAAGCATTAATGTCGATTTACCAACGCCAGGCTCACCACCGACTAAAAGCAAAGAGCCTCCGACAAGACCGCCCCCTAAAAGCCGATCAAACTCCCCCATTTTTGTAGCAATTCGCTTATATTCATTTGCGTTGACATCACAAATACGGACCGCTTTCGCTTTTTCGGGCCGCTTTGACTCGAAACGCTTTTCTTCCTTTACAATTTGCTCTTCAATGAATGTATTCCAATTCTTGCAAGTGGGACAGCTCCCCGTCCATTTATATTGCGAATGGCCACATTCGCGACAGGCCCAAGTTACTTTCATACATCTCTCTTTGCTAGCGCGTCAAATGCCGCCTTTTGCTCAGCTTCTTTTTTTGAAGCTCCCGATCCAATCCCCGATTCAATCTCATCGAGATAAACAACCACGTGAAAAATTTTTGAATGATCGGGACCCGTCTCTTCTATCACTTTATAAACGGGGGTTTTTTGATAAAGTTTTTGAGAAATATCTTGTAGCTCCGCCTTATAGTTGCGCGTAGGACTTCCTATCGCCGCCTCAAAATCTTCCTCATAATGGCAAAGCAAAAACGAGCGAACAGTAGAGAGCCCTCCATCTAAATACAGCGCCCCCAAAAGAGCTTCAAAAGTATCGGCTAAAATGGAGGGTTTCGTCCTCCCTTCCGTCATCGTCTCTCCCTTACCGAGCAAAATATATTCTTGCAATTGCAGTTTTTGCAAAAACTGCGCGCAAGAAGTTGTATCGACAAGGCGAGATCTTAGTTGAGAAAGCTGCCCTTCTGGATGAGATGGGAGTCTATGATAGAGGTGATCTGCTATAACAAGACCTAAAACCGAGTCCCCAAGAAACTCAAGTCTCTCATTATGCTGCAAGGGTCCTTCTCGATATTCGTTAATAAAAGAGCGATGGATAAACGCGAGAACTAAAAAATCTTTATGATCAAAAACATAACCTAATTTTTCTTCGATCTCATCGAGGCGTGATTTGAGGTGCTCTAGCGGATTTTTCATAATGAGTATATTTTGTTTCACTTGAGTGTTATGAACAAGGAGATTATTCTATTTGCCATGACAAAAATCAACCACCACTTCCAGAAATTATCAAAAGAGGACCTTTTTCAAGAAATTGAAAAACGCGTTGCTGCATACAAAGAAAAAGCTTCTACCCCTCACCTTCTCAACCTAAGTGTTGGCGATCCAGCTGGTCCCCTTTGCCCCTCTGTGATTGACGCATTGACTGCAGCATCAAAAGAACTTGGTGATAAAAATACGTTTCGAGGCTATGGCCCCTCTAATGGCTACCTATTTTTACGTGAGAAAATCGCCCAAAATGAGTATAAAAATATTTCTGCAGATGAGATTTTTATTTCTGATGGCGCAAGCTCTGATATTTCTAACCTGCAAGAGATTTTTTCAATCGACAACCGCCTAGCTATCCCAGATCCATCTTATCCAGCCTATGTCGATGTCAATGTCATGGCAGGCAGAACCCGTCCCCTTTTAAAAACCGGCAAATATGGGGGCATTACCTACCTTCCATGCACCGAGGAAAACAATTTTCAGCCCGAAATTCCAAACGCCCAGGTCGATTTGATTTACCTCTCATCACCTTGCAATCCGACAGGCGTTGCACTCACGAAAGAAACGCTGACTGAATGGGTAAATTACGCAAAAAAAAATCATGCTGTGATCCTTTTTGACGGCACATATGAAAGCTTTATCACATCAACAGCTCCCCGCTCGATTTATGAAATCGAAGGAGCAAAACAAGTGGCTATTGAAGTGAGAAGCTTTTCTAAATCGGCAGGATTTACTGGCCTGCGCTGCGGCTACACCGTGATTCCTCACGAGTTAAAAGTACAAGATGCAGGGGCGATCCACTCTTTGCACGCCCTTTGGAAGCGGCGCCTTGAGACAAAATCAAATGGAGTCTCTTACCCAGTACAAAAAGCGGCAGCCGCCCTTTTCACAGTAGAGGGAAAAAAAGAGATGAAAGAGATGATCGCGACCTACCAAGAAAGAGCCAAAACACTTCTCGAAGGGCTAAAAAGTCTCGGTTACACAGTTTATGGCGGAGTAGACTCTCCTTATATCTGGTGTAAAACGCCACCCAAAATACATTCGTGGGAATTTTTTAACTTCCTTCTAGAAAACACCCATATTATTTCAATCCCTGGAGTTGGATTTGGAATGGGTGGCGACGGTTATATCCGTCTTTCAGCGTTTGCTGAACCTGTGATTGAAAGCCTAACCCGGATAAAGAACTTAGCATGAAAACAACCCTGACTGAACAGCAAACAGCCTTTTACACAAAAAATGGGTTCATTGAATTTGAAATACCTCACGATTTCCCAGTGGATCAAAGTGGACGCGATCAATTTCGACAAGAGCCTAAGCTCAAAGAGTTCCTCCTTAGAAAACTAGGACCCCTAGCCCTTGCTCTTACGGGAAGAAAGCAGTTACGTCTCGCCTGTGATCAACTAATCACAAAAGAAAACCGCCCCAAAAAAATCGGGCTGATCAAAGAGATTTTCAGCATTCAAGGCTTTGCAATCGGCGTTGCCATCTCTGACAACCCAGTATTTCCTGAAAAAAAATCGACTTTAGGAATTATGCCGCTTCCAACAAAATCAGCGAACATCCTTTTTTTCCGTCCCGAAATCCTACTCGATTGGCCACACGTTTTAAGTGATGTATACATCGCCCTTTTTGCACTTCCTAACGCAGTCTACATCCACAATCCAAACGACCCTGATACGAACTATCTCAAGAAACTTGGCTATAGCTTCGGCGATCAACTCAAAAATGAACAGCATCCCCAAATTCTATAAACCTTAAGCCACTCTAATTTTAGAAAGTTGCGCTTGCAGTGAGGGTGAGCCCTTGAAGATAGAGATTACCCGATGGTAATCTGCTCTTAGCAGTCATTGTATTGTCTAAGAAATGACGAAACATGTTTTGGTCAAAAAAGACCTGAAAATCATACCCGGCAGCAAAGTCGAGATACCAATTATTACAATCGAGATATGTACCCCAACCAAAGCCCAACTCTAAATCAATATGAGGCTTTATAGCGTATACTTTTTTCTGCTTGATCACCACGTTAGCGGTTTGTACTTCGGTAGGCAATTGATGAATACACCTATAAGAAACTTGGGTATAATTTGTAAAAAGCAAGTCCGCTTCAGCAGAGCTATAGAATCTAAAGCCTGCTCCTAACTTCCAATCCGCATCAACTCCCGATTTGAGCCCTGCAGACCACGATTTGCTCTTACAAGTGATTGTATTCGTATCAGTAACACCTAGAATAAATGTTGGCGGATTGACATAAGTTATTTTAACTTTCTGATCTATCCATGCGCCTCGAACACCAACGTTAGGACGGATGATCAAATTTTTTCCGACATAAAATCTACGACCAAGATCTGCTTCGCCAATGTCCATCATCAAACGCCAGTTTTCGCTCCCCGAAGTATAAACATTACTCGAAAGGTCTCTGGCAGCAGTTGCACTACCCCACATTGGAAAAATGACTGTATTGGCTGAAAATGAAACATCTGAAAATTCTTTTGTCTTGTGTTGCGTGCAGTGAAACCAGGTATATTCGCCATGCCAATCCCAATCATCGTGATCAAAATACCTTCCAACTCCTACCTTAAATCCGGGCTTATATTTTGCTCCCAAATCAATGACCTTCCCATTTAGATTATCGGATGCCGAAAACGTGTCGATAATTCCCAGCTCCATATTTTCTTGTATAGGTTGCCAGTAAACAAAACTCGCGTCGAAGAAGATATTGTAGGGATTTCTCGTGTCAATGCGAGCCGAATAGTTATATGCAGCATTGAGAATGGGAGTCTCCCACGCAGGACAACAAGGGTCTGTTTCACAAACTTGAGTCGGAAGAGGAGGTTGTGGACATGAAGGTTTACATTGAGGTGCGCAAGATTGCTGTGCAAACGTTGTTTGAGAAAATAGAGCTGAGACAGCGATCCAAAGCGAAATATTTTTGAGCATGTAACCTACCTTTATACCGAGTGGAACCTGATTATATGCATTTGGTAATTCTATACAAATAATCTATTGCATCACGTCAAAAGTGTGCGTTGAAAAAAACATCTCCCTTACAATACACTTCCCTCCTTCAAATGATAAGGAGTTTATATGCATAAATTGTTTTCCCTTCTTTTTGCGCTTACGATCACTACTGGACTAACAGCTGACGATACGCAGTGGGTCCATGAGTATATTGCAACAGTACCCGACTTTCCCAAACCTGGCATTCAATTCAAATGCTACCCCGATCTTTTGAAAAATCCAGAAGCTTTTCACAAAGTCATTCAAACGTTTGCTGCTCGCTATAAAGATGCAGGGCTTGATGTGATTGCAGGGCTAGATTCAAGAGGATTCATCTTTGGCACAGCTTTAGCCTACGAAATGAACGTCCCTTTCGTCATGGTCAGAAAACCTGGCAAATTACCGCGCAAAGTTGAAAGAATTGACTATGCGCTTGAGTATGGCCACTCAACTTTAGAAATTGAAGCGGACTCAATCAAACCGAATGATCGAGTCCTTATTGTCGATGATCTCCTTGCAACAGGTGGAACTGCAGCAGCTGCGGCAACTCTCATTGAAAGGCTCGGCGGCTCAGTCGTAGAAGTTGCCTGCCTGATTGAGCTAGTTGGGCTCAATGGGAAAGAGAACCTAAACCGCCCCTTTTACTCACTAGTTTCTATTGAAGTATCGGAATAATGCATCCCCATTCTCTCCTCTAGCGAATGCATAATTGCAGCTGCTACGAGAGTTTGGGAATCTTTTTCCATTAGATCGAGCATAGCTCCTTTGGATGCATCCCAAATGAGCTGATCAACTCTGAGCTTTACATCCTCGGGCAAAGTCATAAGCCCTTCCATCCCTTCCTCCAAACGACCAAAAAAAAAGCTTTTAGCAACCGCCACCTGATGCTTTAGCGCACCCACATAAGAGCTCATGGCATAAGCTAATCCTTCTGGACTCATCCTTCCCCCCTTGCATAACGCATGACTTCTTTTTGCTGCATTTGATTTAGGCTCGTAAATGGCCCACTAGAATTAGTCTTTATTACTTGATTTGCAATCCTTGCCACCTCTTTTGCAAATGAAATGGTTTCCTGGCTTAACTCTAAAGCTACCGGGAAAACAAATTGAAAGTGTAAATGCTCCACCTGTTTTTTGATCTTTTCAATAGCAGGACTAGTCCCCTCCAAAAGAGCAACCTTACCTTGTAGATCGATGATCTGTTCTGCTTGCTCTTCAGGCGCTAAGCTGTTCCATTGACGCGTTATTTTTTTAAAAAGATCAGATGCGCTTTTCAAAGGAGATACGCTCCTCCCCCCTAATCCCGATATTTGCGTGACTACAGGGAGCTCAATTTTTCCCACCTTTTGAGCAGTTGCCTTTGCTTTTGATGCCGTTTTGGTAACTGAATTTATGGGCTTTACATCTTGTTTACGCTGAATAGGACCTATGAAACTCATAATATACTCCTATTATTAAGATTATAGGTCGATTCTCAATTAACAGAACCGGCCTGTACTTATTTTACACTAAATAAAGTTATAAATCAATTAATAGGAAATATTTTAAAATGAATCTGAAGACTCTGGTGTTCGGGGGTAATCTAAGCGCAAATCAATTAACCTTTGATACCGGCCCCGACTCCTCTCGCCAATAGCAAGATCTAAGGCACAAAAGCTTTGATCTCTTAATTCCTCAAATTTTTGCATTGCGACATCAAGTATTTTTACGATCTCATAAAACTTTACAGAGGAGCTCTTTGCTGCGCCTTTTTTAACTTCAAAATTATGTCTTTCAAATGCGATATCAATCGGCTTATTTTTATGACTGTCTTTCGCATGTATATTTGCTCCATAATTTAGCAATATTTCCACACATGCAACATGACCCTCAAAAGCAGCCACATGAAGGGCTGTTAGGCCTCTAAGCTTTTCTCCGTAGTTAAAAACTGCATTGATGTCGACCCCGTTTTTAACAAGAACTTGGATTGCTTTACGATTATCATTACGTGCACAATCGAAAAGCTGCGCCTGCAATTGTTCTGGATTAACACGATAAACACTACTAGCCATGGAAAATTCCTTAAAAAAATTACAGCTGATAGGCTAGGTTCTTAATCAGGATAGACCCTATCGAGCTGTTCACATACTTTTATATACTTTTTCAAATAATCATATTTTCTTATTTGGTGTTGAAAAACAGAAACATTTTTAACCACGGTTTTTTCAGTAATACTCATTTCCCATTTTCCATAAACTTTTTTCATGTTCTCGCACTCAGAGCGCCAACTTTTTTGAGACAAAAGGCTATCAATCGACCCAAGGTTTTTGGCGTCTTTGGCGCCACCTGCCTGAAATAGGGCAATTGCAAAAGCATTTGACTTTTCAGCCAAAAGATCCAATGGAGTTTTCCCTTCATTGTCTTTTGCATTAAAATCTACCTCAGAGTTGCCAAGAACCGACAAAATGCTCCAAATGGAATAAATATGAGAAAGTTCACTATATGCAGGTCGTGCGAGGTAATGCAAGACGCCGCGACCATTTTGATCTTTCGCGTGAACATCGTGTCCTTGGTTTATGAAAGCCATAACAGCTAATAAATCCAGCTTTTCGCAAGCTCGCATCAAAGAAGTTCCCCCCTTTGACTCAAACAAGCTCTTTTCTTCCTCACCTTCATATAAGCCAGGTGTGCAAAGCGGGAACATAAAAGCAGACATAAATTCTCGATCTCTTACTACTTGTTACTAAACTTTGTGGAACTCTAGTTTTGCTTCGATCCACTCTTGATATTTCGACAAGAACTCGAGCTCTTGGCATATGCGATTTACAATACTTGCCGTAGAAAATGCTCAGGATAATTAGAAGACAAAGCAACAGAGGACATAAAACCTCAAATTTAAAAAAACTGATTTCTTTGGGGGGAAATTTAATACACTCCACGAAATGTGGCAAGATAAAAAATTATGTGCTACTTTGCATCGCTCGTTTGATGCACGCATCAACCGATATGCCGTGTGGATAAGTGCAGCCCACTTCAAATTGGGCGATTGCCTCTTTGGCTAAAAAGTGGGATGTATATATAGGAACTTTTTTGATCTTTTGGTGCTCTTCAAGTGCACTCAAGGCAACTTCAACTGGATTTGGCGCTTCAGACCGGATCATTGCTGTTAGCCTTGTCTCATTTCCTCGATTTTGCTGAGGGAAAATAGCCGAATCAAAGACCATTCCCAAAAGGGACTGCTTTTCTTGAGTGGGCACGAGGTATCCAAACCCTTTTTTCGGCAAAACGTCCCCTTCAAAGGCCATATTCACTACGTGGATCGATCTCTTCGGCAAGGGGGGAGGAAGCGCGTTGATGATCTTGTCGGCTTCCCAAGTTTTTCCCCCTGCAAATACTTGCGTATCTTCAATTGCATCAATAGGGCAATTCAAAACTATTTCGATATCAAGTCTTTTTTCTAGCTCATCAATGAGCGTTTGCATCCCCTCTTTGATTGTAAAGAGTCCTTTGGCTTTCTTAGGCGCTGTGAAAAGTCCTTTCACCACCGATCCTTTCTCTTTTTCCCAGTGATAAAATGCGGGAAAGCAAGCGCGGATGGAAAGTTTATGAATATCACCTGCGTAAATACCTAAAGTGAGCGGATCAAAAAGAGTTTCTGCTACTTTAGAGCCGAATCTGCGCGTTGCAAAATCATAGATGGATTCATCCTCTAATGAAGAGGGCTTAACAAAAAGTTCTTTGAGCATTGAAGGGATGAGTCTCGGGATCATCGATCCCATTGAGCGAAGTTTCCCGTTGTGGAGCAAAAACCTCTTTTCTGCAGCCCTATCTGAAGGAATTACTTTGAGTTTTAGTTCCTCAATGAGTGAAAGAAGGTGTTCACTTCGGCTCCTTTGAAAAGTTCTCGGCCCCTTTTCGAAGAAAAAGCCCCCCTCATGGCTCGTTCGGATCCATCCGCCAAGGCGATTTTCTTTTTCCAAAAGGGTGATTTTTGCGTCCGGATATTTTTTCTTACAAAACCATGCGGCACTCAAAGCCGTAATGCCGCCACCTAAAATCAATATATTCATACTGCGCTCGAAAATTTCCCTTGATGTGCATATGCATCAAAGGAGTTTGCAATCAGTCTAATGAAAAGTCTGCCCAGAGCAGTTGCTCTATATTTATCGTCGGTTTCTTCCAAAAGCCCCTCTTTTTTTAAAGGATCAACATCTGCCAAGTGGCCAAACTTAAACTTATCGATCTCAAAATGGCACATCAGTTCTAAAATCGCCTGGCGACGAAATATATCATCAGCATGTAATTGATATCCTCGATGCACGGGTAAAGAGCCTTTAGCAATGCGACCCTGATAATCTTCCAAGCTTTTTAGATTTTGAAAGTAGCTGTTTTGAATAAAGCCAATGGAGCTCACACCAAAGCCAATCATATCCTCTGCCATCTCAACTGCATAGCCTTGGAAATTACGGGTCAGTTTTTTGCTGAGATAGGCTTCAGCCATCGAATCGCTAGATAGGGCAAAATGGTCCATCCCAATTGCGGTATATCCCCCATTCATAAAACGGGCCCTTGCGTCGACATAAATGCGAAATTTTTCGTCCGTTGAGGGAAGCGTCTCTTCGGGGATTGCTTTTTGGTGCTCTTTTAACCATGGAATTTTTGCATAAGAGTAAAACGCAATCCGATCAGGTTTTAATTCAATCAGGCGATCGGCTGTTTTTGAAAACCTCTCAACAGTTTGAAAAGGGAGTCCATAAATGAGATCGATATTAACCCCATCAAACCCAAGTTCACGCGCTTTGTAATACGTAGACACGGTCATCTCTTCGCTCTGACGTCTTCGAACAGCTTCTTGAACAATGGGATCTAAATCTTGCACACCAAAACTGACCCGATTGAATCCAAGCTGCTTTAAAGCAATGAGCTTGTCTCCCTTATCGGCAAAAACGGTACGTGGATCAATTTCAATGGAGATTTCTGCATTGTTAGTAAATGTAAAATGGCGATGAATCTTTTCCATCAACAGCTCAAATTCTGCGATGGATAAAGAAGTTGGAGTCCCCCCACCGAAATGAAGTTGAGAAACAGCTCGTTTTGTACTGAAACGACTGGTTACGAGCTCAATTTCTTTTAAAAGATGATCTAAATAGGTGCTTTGTCTTTCAGGTTTTCGATTTAAAATGACGGAGCAGCCGCAAAAAAGGCACATTGTTTTGCAAAAAGGGATATGAAAGTATAGCGATAAGGGCTTTTGTGTTTGATCAAAGGATTGAAGCGTATCGATAAGAGTACTTTCTTCCATCGCATGGAACTGAGGCGCTGTCGGATAGCTTGTATAGCGCGGAACGGGGCGATTGAACTTTGAGAGCAGCGCCGGGTCTACTTGTATGATATCTGATTGCATTGCACCGTCTCTACCAAGCATTTTACTGCATCTACCGACATATCGGGCTTCATCCCGTGGCCCAAGTTCACAATGAACCCAGGATCGTTTTGCATGGAGTCTAAAAGTTCTTTGGTTTTTAAGCGAATGGTATCAAAAGATTCGTAGAGAAGATCGGGGTTGAGATTGCCTTGCACTGCCATAGGCACTTTTTTTCTGAGCTCACTCAAAGGCGCTTCCCAGTCGAAACTAATCGCATCGGGCTTTAGCTGAACAAGCTTTTCTACCCGCTTACTTGCCCCTCTCATGAAAAGGATCACTGGAACTGAAGCCGCATCGATGATCCTTTTTAAATACGGCATACAAAAGCGGTCAAACTCTTCATCATTTAGCCTGTTTGCCCAAGACTCAAAAATCTGAATCGCATCAACGCCCATCCTTTCTTGCTCTCGAATGTAATCAATGGTCACTTCAGTAATTGGTTCTAAAAGAGCTGGATCCCCATTGATATACGATGCAACAGTATAGGGCCCGCCACAAAAGCCAATTAAAGGAACTTTGAGCTCCTTTTTTAAAATACGGATTGTTTTGAAAATGGGCTCGAGAACTTCAATGGGCTTTTTCTCTAATTTACCGTTAATGACAGGTCCTTCAGCAAAATCTAAGCTATAGCCTAAAGCAAGAGCGACAACCGTAATATCAGAAAATAAAATAGCTGCATCAAAGCCGATGAGATCGATCGGCATCATGGTTACTTGAGCTGCGAGCTCTGGTGTAAAAAAAAGATCGCGAAGAGAGTGCTTTTGGCGAAGCGCGCGGTACTCTGGCAAGTACCTTCCCGCCTGGCGCATAATCCAAACGGGAGGACGCGCTTTATTTTGACATTTAAGCGCATCGAGAAGCATTCATTACCCGTTTGAAGACTGGGTTAATAGCAGCCTTTCCACAATTGCATCAGTTGTAAAGCCAAACTCTTGTGCGAGATCGGCAGCTGGCGCTGAATGGCCAAATCCTTCCATGCAAATGGCAACGCCATCTCTTCCAATGTATTTGTGCCAACCAAATTCGACAGCAGCTTCTATGGCAACGCGCACACCAAGATCACCACCTGCAACTGATTTCTTGTACTCTTCTGATTGCTTTTCAAAAATCGCCCAGCAAGGCATGGAGACAACACGAACGCTCTTTCCCAATTTTTCCAGTCTGTCTGCCACTTCTAAAGCTAAAGAGAGTTCAGATCCTGTAGAAAAAAGGGTGAAATTTGCCCTTCCAACCTCTTTTTTCACAATATAACCACCGAGACCCATCCCTTTGTCAAAGGGCAACTTCGTCGCTTCAATATCGGGCAGGTTTTGTCTTGATAGCACAATTGCGGTAGGGCCCTTATATCTTAAAGCAGCAATCCAGGCCATTTTCACTTCATGCGTATCTGCAGGGCGAATCACGTGCAAGTTAGGCATCGCTCTCAATGATGCGAGCTGCTCAATCGACTGATGCGTTGGGCCATCCTCGCCTAAAAAGATCGAGTCATGAGTAAACTGATAAATCACATGATAAGGAGACAAGCTTGCAAGACGGATTGCATTTCTCATGTAATCGCTAAAGGTGAAAAATGTGCCACAATAGGGTTGAATCATCCCCGTCAAAGAAAGGCCTGCGGTCATTGCCGCCATCGCAAATTCTCTCACTCCATACTTCATATTGCGCCCACTAAAATCTCCTGGCGTAACAATGGGAAAATCTTTCATCATCGTCTCATCAGAGCCCGACAAATCGGCAGAGCCTCCATAAAGTTGAGGCAATAATTTAGCAAGAGTCTGGATGCACGCGCCAGAAGAGGCTCTACTTGCGATGGGGTTTTTCACCTCCATCTGCAATAAAGTCTTTTCCAAATCTTCAGGCAAATGGTGACTTTGCATCTTTTCATATTCGGCAGCTAAATCGGGGAAATCCATCGACCATTTTCTGAACATTTCATTCCATTCAGACTCTAGCGCAACATCTTTGGCAAGTCTTTGTTCAAAATACGAGTAGACCGACTGAGGAACATAAAATTCTTCATCAGGAAGACCCAAAAGCTTCTTTGTCTCCTTCACTTCATCAGCACCTAGCGGCGAGCCGTGAGCCTTGTGCGTTCCCGCCTTATGAGGAGATCCTTTACCAATGACCGTGTGAAGAACGATCAAAACAGGCCGCTCTTGTTTCTTTCGGATGTCGGTAAAAATGGCATCCATTTTTTCCAAATCATAGCCATCGCACTCAAAAACATCCCAACCATACGCCTTATAGCGTGCCTTCGTATCTTCCGACATACACTCAGCTAAAGGACCATCCAAACAAATGTGATTCGAATCGTAAATCAGAACGAGATTATCGATCTTTAGGTGTCCCGCGAAAGAGCTTGCTTCAGAAGAGATTCCCTCCATCATGCAGCCATCGCCCGCTACACAAAAGACTTTGCTATTAAAAAGAGGATAATTTTCTCGATTGAATTTTGTCCCTAAAAGCTTCAAACCAAGTGCCATTCCAACGGCATTGCCAACGCCTTGTCCTAAAGGACCCGTTGTCGCCTCAACACCTTCTGTCACGCCATACTCAGGATGACCTGGCGTAATCGAATGAAGTTGTCTAAATTTCTTAATGTCGTCGATAGAAACTTTAAAACCCGACATATGAAGACATGAATAGAGCCACATTGAGCCGTGACCTGCAGAAAGAACAACGCGATCGCGATTTACCCATTTTGGATTTTTAGGATTGTGTTTTAGCAAAACGCCATACATGTAAGCGCCCAGCTCAGCGCAACCCATTGGCATGCCAGGGTGGCCCGAGTTTGCCTTTTGCACAGCTTCCATGGAAAGTTGTCGCACAGCACCAGCGATTTTCCCCAACTCTTTTTTCAGATCTTCATTCATGTTCATTGCCTTTATTTTTCTTGTCCATTTTGATCTATAAAAACAAAACGTGCAAGAAATTCCTAAACACAAGATCCCTCAACTTTAAATAAAAAAGAGTCCGCGCTACTAACCCGACATTCAAATAGGTGTCATAGGTTCAAAGCCTCTAGCAAAGCCAATTGTCTCCTATTTGAATGTCGGGTTAGTAAAAATGCAAGCCCAATCACAACCCAAAAAAATGGTCAAATTTTTTTTACATGCAAGCTCGATAGGTTCGATTGACTTTTCTTTAACCTTTCCCTAAACTTAAGTCCTTATTTCAAGGATAACTCTATGCTCTCACAACAAATTCGGCGCGCCTTTTTAAACTACTTTAAGTCCAAGGGCCACACCCTTGTCCCCTCCTCCCCTGTGATCCCCCATGACGACCCCACTTTGTTATTCATCAACGCCGGGATGAACCAGTTTAAAGATGTCTTTTTGGGCAAATCAAAACGAGACTACACAAGGGCCGCTACAACCCAAAAGTGCATCCGGGTCGGGGGCAAGCATAACGATTTGGACAACGTCGGTCATACGACAAGACACTTAACCTTCTTTGAGATGCTCGGCAACTTCTCTTTTGGCGACTATTTTAAAAAAGAGGCGATCGAATTTGCATGGGACATTACCCAAAACGTCTATGGCTTTGATCCAGAAAAGGTGTGGGTCTCTGTCTATGAGGACGACGACGAGGCGTTTGCCCTTTGGGAAAAGCACTTACCCTCTTCGCGCATTGTAAGATTTGGCGAGAAAGAAAACTTTTGGTCGATGGGAGACACAGGGCCTTGTGGACCTTGTTCAGAGCTCCTCTATGACCGGGGTGAAAAGTATGGAAATGCGAAAGATCCAACAAAAGACGCATCTGGTGAGAGGTATTTAGAATTTTGGAACCTGGTGTTCATGCAGTACTCAAGGGATCTTTCAGGCAAAATGGACCCTTTACCTAAGCAGTCCATTGACACCGGATCTGGCCTTGAAAGAGTTGTTGCTCTGAAGATGGGGGTCGATACCGTTTTTGAAACAGACATTCTCCGAGGACTCATTGCTGAAGTAGAGAAGATCTCGGGCAAAAAATATGGCGGCGAGCCTGCCTTTCACGTCATTGCCGATCACATTCGAAGCCTCTCTTTTGCCATTGCCGATGGCGTGCAGCCCAGCAATACCGATCGGGGCTATGTCTTAAGAAAAATTTTGAGAAGAGCGGTTCGCTATGGACGTACTTTGGGTCTTCAAAAGCCCTTTCTTGCTGACATTTTGCCCCACCTCGTGAGCACGATGGGAGAAGATTTCCCGGAGCTATCTCAAGCAAAGGCAAGAATTGCAGAAATTGTCACTTTAGAAGAAGAGGCCTTTATCCGCACCTTAACCCGAGGGGGCCAGCTTTTAGGACAAACCATTGAAAAATCGAAAGCTACAAAGAAAATTAGCGGCGATGACGCCTTTAAGCTCAAAGACACCTATGGACTGCCCCTCGATGAGATCCTACTCATTGCAAAAGATGAGCATCTCTCTGTTGATATGCATCGCTTTGAAAAGCTTGAAGAAGAGGCAAAAGAAAAATCGAGAAAAGCCCATAAAACAGCGGCGCAAAGCTTTGATCAAAACTTTTTTAGTGAATTTACTCAAAAGCATAAGCCGTGTGTCTTTGAGGGCTATGATAAAACCTCTTCTGACGCTGAGGTGATCGGCCTTGTTGTAGATGGGAAGTTTGTCGATGAAGTTCAGGAGGGCAGCGAGGCTCTTGTGATTTTAGATCGGACCCCATTTTACGCAGAGATGGGTGGACAGGTAGGAGATACCGGAACCATTGGAGCTTTTCAAGTGTATGATTGCACAGCGCCCTTTCCCGGGGTCATTGCCCATTTAGGGACCATGGGCAAAGGTTTTTTGCGCAAAAAAGACAAAGTGAAAGCAACCATTGATGAAAAAAGGCGCAAAGAAATCCAAAACAACCACACAGCAACCCACATTTTGCACTGGGCATTGCAGCAAGTTTTAGGAAGCCACATCAAACAAGCGGGCTCTTTAGTGGATGACAAAAGGCTCCGCTTTGATTTTAGCCACCACAAGGCAGTATCGACAGAGGAGCTACGCGCAATTGAAAATTTAGCGAATGAAAAAGTGCGCAGCGATGAAAATGTGAAATCTTACGAGCTTTCCTATCAAGAGGCTTTAAAAAGATCCGACATCAAGCAGTTTTTCGGCGAAAAATATGGCGAAAAAGTGCGAGTGATCGACATCGACTTTTCAAAAGAGCTTTGCGGAGGGACCCACACATCTCGAGTGGGAACCATTGGCCTCATTAAGATCGTCAAAGAAAGCTCCAGTTCTGCAGGCGTTCGTAGAATTGAGGCGGTAAGTGGTAAGTATGCTGAAATGCTTGTTGAGCAAGAAGAAGATCTTTTACAAACCTTAAGCCATCAGCTAAAGACCCCAGTTCAAAGCATGAGTGAAAAGCTGCAATCGCTTATCGAAGAAAATAAACTCCTAGCACAGGAGCTCAAAACTTTCCGCAAAGGCCAGCTCAAAGAGCTCATTGAAAAGTGCCTTTCAACTCAGGAAAAAGCGGGCTCAATTCCCTTAATTGCTACAGAAATTGCTCTGTCTCCGGAAGATTTAGCCGAATTTGCAAACGATCTTTTGCTAAAGCTCAAATCAGGAGTTGTTGCTTTGGGTGCAAAAGTGGGTGAGAGATGCCAACTTTTAGTTGCAGTAAGTCATGACCTTGTGCAAAAAAATATCAGCGCACAAAACCTAATTAAACAAGTAGCTCCCCTCATTCAAGGTGGCGGCGGAGGCAAACAAAACTTAGCACAAGCAGGTGGCAAAGATCCTCTCGGCCTCAGTAAAGCGCTAGACAAGATCAGGCAACTTTTAACCGATGCTCCCTGAAGAATCGATCATAGTCGAAGGACTTTGGGACTCACCTAAAGCCCTTTTAGCAAGCGAGGCGCATAAAAAAAGATCGGTTTTGCTCGTCACTGGAGGCGTTCGCGAAGATAGCCTCTTTTCAAACCTTTCCTATTTTTGCGAAGGAGCTGCCGTAGAATTTCCCGCATGGGAAACTCTTCCTGGCGAAGAGATCGATCCGAGTCCCGACATCATCGGCAAGCGCTTTGAGGCGCTCGACGCCCTCATTCATAGAAAAAAGCCCTCAATTGTCTTATGTCCACTCCCCTCACTTTTACAAAAAGTGATCGCAAAAAAAGATCTCGCCCCCCTTTTGCATCGCTGGCGAAAAAAGAGCCGCATTGCGTTTAACTCTTTGCCCGAACTGCTTGTAGGTCTTGGATACAGACGCTCAAGCGTTGTTTCAGACAAGGGCGAATTTGCAATCCGCGGCGGAATTTTAGATCTTTTTCCCGTTGCATCTAGCGATCCATACCGCATCGAGTTTTTCGGTGATGAAATTGAAGAGATCCGGATCTTTGATCCAGTTGGACAAAAGTCGATCGCAAAAGCCGATGAGATCTTTTTGTGTCCCGCAAAAGAGACAACGCTTCTTCAAAATAAAAACCTCGTCAATATTTTTGATTATCTCGACGATCCAATTATTTTCTGGGACGATCTCCTCGCGATTGAAGATACCTATGTCAAACTCAAAGAGATGCCGGGCGCTAAATCGCCGTTTTTTTTCAAATTTGAGGACCTGTTAAAAAAGTGGGACAAAAACCAACATATTTTCTGCACGCAGTTTCACCTTGAAAACAACTTTGAGATGTTTGATCACAAATTCAAAGCGAAACAATTCCCTCATAAGTTTTGTAAAATAGAAGTTGTCTTCGATCCTTCTACATCCCCCGATCCAAATTTAGAATTTCTCTTTTTAAACGCAAATGAGACGGAAGAAAATGAGGTAAAAAAACAGCTCTCCTCCATCACACTGCCCCCAAAAACTCGCTGGGAAAAAGGGTATTTAACTTCCGGCTACTGCTTAAAAAATCTCGTAGTTGTCCCCAATGTTGAAATCACAAAACGGTCCCACGTTCGTCGCCAAAAATGGCGCAGCACTTATCACACACCGGCTGCTGAGTTTCACGAACTGTCTCCTGGCGACATGGTCGTCCACTTCCACAGCGGAATCGGCAGATTCCTCGGGATGGAAAAGCACACGAACCATTTAGGACAAAAAACCGAATTTCTCACCCTTCAATACGCAGACAATAGCAAACTTTTTGTCCCTCTATCACAAGCTTACCTCGTCTCTCGCTATATTGGATCAAACGAACAGCCTCCCACTTTAAGTCAACTTGGCGGCAAAAGATGGACGCAAACTCGCGCAAATGCGCAAGCGCAAATCGTGGGCTACGCAAACGATCTTTTGCAACTTTATGCCGAAAGGACCATCCTCGGTGGCTTTCAGTATCCCCCCGATAGCAGCCTTGTCTCTCAATTCGAGCGCGACTTTCCCTATGCAGAGACGCAAGATCAAATTTTAGCGATCGATGCGCTAAAACAAGATATGCTCTCAGATAAACCGATGGATAGGCTCGTCTGTGGCGATGTGGGTTACGGCAAAACGGAAGTTGCCATGAGAGCTGCGTTTAAAGCGGTAGCTGATGGGCAAAAACAAGTAGCAGTTCTTGTTCCCACAACAGTGCTTGCCGTGCAGCACTTTGAAACATTTTCTCAAAGAATGAGCGGCTTTCCCATTCAAGTGGGGGTCGTTTCTCGCTTTTCTTCAGCCAAAGAAATGAAAGAGACCCTTCAAAAAGTTAAACAAGGTGAGATCGATATCCTCATTGGAACGCATAGAATCTTGTCGAAAGATGTCAAATTCAAACAACTTGGCCTTATCATTATCGATGAAGAACAGCGCTTCGGAGTCAAAGCAAAAGAGCACCTAAAAACACTCAAAGCAAACGCAGATTGTCTGACCCTTTCAGCAACACCGATTCCTCGTACGCTCTACATGTCATTAGTCCATGCGCGCGATATGTCTGTCATCAATACGCCGCCGCAAGACAGACTCCCCGTCAAATCGATCATTGCAGAAACAGATCCCGAGCTCATCCAAAATGCACTCATGAGAGAATTTGCAAGGGGCGGTCAGGCCTACTATATCCACAACCGCGTCGAGTCGATCTACACAAGAGCAGAACATGTGCAAAAGCTTGTCCCTTCAGCACAAATTGGGATCATTCACGGTCAAATGAATCCAGATGCAGTAGACAAAACCATCCACCGCTTCAAGTCAGGTGAGCTCAACTTGCTTTTTGCAACAACCATTGTTGAAAACGGGATCGATATCTCCAACGCCAACACAATCCTCATCGACAGAGCAGATACTTATGGCCTTGCAGATCTCTATCAACTTCGCGGCAGAGTCGGCAGATGGAATAGAGCGGCCTACGCCTATTTTCTCATCCCTAAAAATGCATCTCTGAGCGATACGGCCCGAAAAAGGCTCAACGCTCTTGTTGAGGCGGGCGGCTACGGCGGCGGAATGAAAGTGGCCATGCGCGATCTAGAAATTCGAGGAGCGGGAGATATTTTAGGAGTCCAGCAATCGGGCCAAGTCTCAGCCATTGGCTTTCATCTATACTGCAAAATGTTAAAAAGGGCCATCGATGCCCTAAAGAAAAAAGCGCCAATCTCCTTTAACGAAACGAAAATGGAGTTTCACTTTGATGCACATCTTCCCGAAGACTACATCAATGAGGTCTCTTTACGAATGGAGATCTATCACCGTCTGGGCGAGGCCCTAAACTTCACCGAAATCGATGAGCTCCTTGCCGAGATGCAAGACCGATTTGGCATTCCGCCAGAGCCAGTGATTTGGCTCTATCACCTCACACGGATCCGCGCCTTTGCAGCAAGCCACCACTTCTCCCTTCTTAAATTTAGCAACCTATCTCTATTAGCAGAACAGCAGTTAGGAAAAGAGCTTAAAAAACAAACGATCTTGCTTCCGAAAAAAGTGCAAAAGCCCAAAGAACTCGAAGAATATGTGATCGCTCAGCTGATGAAAAACTTCTCTCTTACCCTCTGAAAAAAAGCCCTCTTTAAAGTTCGCCGGCTTGCACAGGCAAAGATCACCAAGAATCCAAGTACCAAGGACCTTAGAACTTCCGAAGAGCCCCCACGCCGCGGCCCTCAAGGTCGCCGACGTAGCGGCGGTATTCGTCGTAGACGACCACGCCAGAAGGGGCAAAGCCCCCAACAATCAAGTGATGGCCATTAGCCGTTTCTTGAACTCGAGTATAAGTCCAACGGTTTCCATTTTGCTCATTGCCCTCTTGATAAAGGCTCTCTTCTGTTGCCACTTTGTGAAGCATCATCACCGCAAAGGCATCTTGTAGACTCGGAGCTTCATAATTCACAAAAGCCTTTTTAACCAAAGCATCAACTAAGGCTGCTTGAACCTCCCAAGACTTATTTCTACTTCCAGGCAATACATCTTTGCTCATCAAAACCCAGTGTGTTTCCTTAAAGGACACATCGCCATACTCAGCGCGGTGTGTATTCCAAAAATATCGGAATCGAAGCGGGTTCGGATTTCCGTATTTCGCTTCTCCGTAAGGTTTTAAGATCTCGCTTTCAAAATGATTTAAAGTTCCAAGCTCTTTAGGGATAAGGTAAAGAACATGCGTGTCTTTGATTTTATAATCAGTTCCATCTGGTTTTTTCTGATCGCTATAAATCGGACATTTACCCTCAAGAATGTGGCGTATGTGATTGGGCAATGGAGGGATTTTTTCAAGGCGCACGCCTAAGCGATTTAGAGCTGTGTACCAATTAGAATAATATGCACAAGAATCACCTGTATATTCGGCAATGATATTGGCAAGATCTGGAATTAATTCATGGATTATGCTCACTTCTTTTGCGATTGACGGCAGCCGTTCTAACTGCTCCTTAGGGCTAATCCAATTAGCAGGAAATGCCTCTTGCTCTTTACACTCGTCTTCAGGAATGTACCCTCTACCCAAACTCACATCAGGCAAACTAGCCTTAATTAATCCTTTTAATTTTAGTTAAGAAACAATCTTAACGCAGACACACATCACAATAAACAAAAAAAATAAAACTTAACAAAAGAAACACACTCCCCATTCCCATAAAAGATCTTTTCCTGTACAGAAAAGAATATAGGGACAAAAGGAAAAAGCTATGGGCAATAAAAGAGGCATCTTATCATTTTTTCAGTGGGTCTGCCGATTTAACTTCGGAACCTTTGAAAGAGAAGAGTTTAAGAAGTTTTTAAGGATGGGGCTCATCTTTGCCCTCATTATTGGGACCTATTGGACTTTGCGCCCTTTAAAAGATGCCATCTTTATCCAACTGGTGGGCAAGTACCAGCTTCCCATGGCTAAAACGATCTCGGTTATCGCCCTTTTCCCTCTCGTTATGTTCTATACGCGGCTCCTAGAGAAGACCTCAAGAGAAAGGATGTTCATCATCCTTCCCACCTTTTACGGACTTACGATCTTTTGCTTTAGCCTAATCATGCTCCTCATGCAAGGCTCCGTTGAGCAGCTCGCGGCCCAATCTTTTTCTATGTCACTTGTTACAAAAGGGCTTGGCTACTTTTGGTATCTTTTCATCGAAAGTTTTGGTTCCTTAGTTGTCGCCCTTTTTTGGGCCTTTGCAGCAGACACGACAGAACCAACTCCCGCTAAAAGAGGTTTTCCTCTCGTCGTTGCCATCGGCCAGCTTGGCGGAATTATCTTCCCGTACACAATCGGAGGACTCCCCCATCGTTTAGGGCTTTCTACCGATTCGCTTTCAATTATGTGCTTAGGGATCTCAACGCTCCTCATCATCCCGCTGATCCGCTACTTTCTAACAGCAACACCAAAAGATTTGCTGAAAGCATTTCATGGGAAAAACGAAAAATCAGAAGAGAGCAAACAAGAAACGGGATTTTTAGAAGGGTTAAGATTGCTCTTAAAAAACCGCTACCTTCTTGGCATTTTTGCAGCAAACTTTATCTATGAAGTAGTGGTTACTATCTTTGATTTTAACTTCAAGCTCTCTGCTAGTACGGAATATACAGGCGTGGCCCTTAGTAATTACCTCAGCCTTTACGGATCCATCGTCAATGTTGTATCTCTTTCGTGCTTGCTCTTGGGGATTAGTAACATCACCCGCTTTCTCGGAGTAGGAGTAGCTCTTGCTTTAATGCCAATCATCGTAGGGGGAGCTCTTGTGGGCTTTTTGAGCTTAGACTCTCTCACCTTCTTGTTTGCCCTCATGGTGGGCTCAAAAGCGATCAATTACGCCCTCAACGGTCCTGCCTTAAAGCAGCTTTACATTCCGACAACCCCAGATGTGAAATTTAAAGCGCAAGCCTGGATTGAAACCTTTGGCTCGCGCTCATCGAAGCAAGCAGGCTCCATCTTTAACATGTCGCTTGCTCCTCTTCAAAAATCGCTTGGGCAAATGGCGGGAAAATCTCAATACTTGATGCTGAGCGGCTTCATCTGCTTTCCGCTACTAGCGCTTTGGCTTTTTGTGGCGATCTTCTTAGGCAGATCTTTTAGAAGAGCGGTCCACGAAAACAAAACCATTTGCTAAGCAATCAATAAGATCAACCTTATTAATCCCGCTCTTTGACTTCATCAGGCGGCGGGCCTATCTCATCCCTACCATCGAGCTTAGCCATTACACAATCAATAAATTGCTGTATTGATAGACGGACAGGCGGGTTCTTATAGCTATAGCAGTTTGTAGTGGAATGGTAAGCTGTATTTCCCGCACGATAAGCTTTTGGATCATAGGTTTTGAAAAGGACTACAACTTTGTCTGCTTCTGCTTCCGTGCTACAAGTAATATATGGGCCACTTCCCACGTAACATCCAGATTGAATCCGAGTAACTAAGACACCGAGAAATTCTGACAACGCCTTAGCTATTTCCCTACAATCATTGGGTCTAAGCAATCGATACAACTCAGGGTCACTCAGCCTTGTGGCATTCGCACTAGAAAAAAACTTGCAATCGCCATCTTCATCCATAGGCTTTTTGTTTTCATGCTCTGCAAAAGGATCCACACCTTTATTAAGAACGAATTTAGCTACTTCTCGGGCTTGAAAGGGGAGGGAAACTATAAGTCGACATAATAAAAAACTTGAGAAAAAAAGCGATCAAAATGCAATTTCTGCAATAGAGCGAAGCGCCTCTCGAACAATATCGGGGTCTTGATTGTGATAACCGTAAACTGCCATAAGCGATGAAGAAAATAAAGCTCTCACTTTCGCAAGGGCCCATGTTTTTTCATCGATCCCCCCGTAGGCTTTTTTAAATAGATCGTGAGCCTCTTTAGGAAGAAAGCTGTGAGCTATCGATAGATCGATGGCTGGATCGCCTAAGTGAATATCTCCCCAATCAATCACACCGCAAAGTTGATGCTGAGAATCGACGAGTAAATGTCTTACATAAAAATCGCCATGGACAACTGTTGTCGCAACAGGCGGGCGAAACGCACCTTTTATGACCTTTATCTCGTCAATGAGTCCTAATTGTTTGAGCTCAAATAAGTTTTTTTCGATTTTGGGAGCTAAAACATCGACATTGACCCGACTCATATTGTCGTTTTCAATCAAACACTTCGAAATGATTTCCTGGGGCATTTCATGAAGCTTTCTCAAAAACTTTGCAATAGGTACAGCTAGATCAAATCTTTGTTTTTCCGTTAAGTTTGCACGACAAGCGGTGAAGCCATCCAACATTTTATAGCCTAAAAAGGGCCATGGGTAATCTCCTTGAGAAACTCCGTACCACTTTGGAATAGGAACTGGCAACGGCAGACGCTCGGCAAGTAAAGGGAGCAAAGTTCGCTCCGCTTCTAAAAATGGGAGCGCTATTTTGCGCCTTGGGAAGCGGAAGATATATGCATCATCGATCAAAAATGCAGTGTTATCCCAACCTGCTCCGAGAAGAAAAATGTGCTGGGCATTGAGTTTTGGAAACTGATCTTGAATGAGCTTGAGCGCCTCTGGCGGCTCAATTGTCTTTTCAGGGCTCCATTGATGTGACATAGTTTAGCTATGAGAGGGAACTTCGTCACCATTGATATTTCGGTGATAAGCACCTTTAATTTTTTTCGATTGCATAACACGTGCGTGCTTTAGGATCTTAATCCCTTTTTCAACGTGATCTGCTGAGTAGTTGTCGTAAACCCACTGAGAGCTTTGCTTCGTTTTAATCCCATCTTTATTCAAGGGAAGATCAGACACCAAAAGGAGCGCACCTAATGTAAACTTTCTTTTGTAGCTTGCAGCAAAAAGGGTCGCACACTCCATTTCAATGCCTTGCGCCTTGGTTGCTTTGAGGCGATCCTTAAACTCTTCATTAAACTCCCAAAATCGCATGTTGGTCGTATAGGTAATGCCAATGTGGTATAAAGATTTTTCCTTATCTAACACTTCGGTTGCCGCCCTTTGCATCAAAAAGTTAGCAAGCGCCGGCACTTCAATGGGGAAATAAAAGTCTGACGTCCCCTCTCCTCTGATCGAGGCCACAGGGACTAAATAATCGCCCACTTGATACCTTCTTCGAAGGCCACCACACATACCCAAAAGGATGCTTGAACGTATGGGGAGAAATGAACAAATGTCTACAACTAAAGCGGCAGCTGGCGATCCAATTTTAAAGTCGAGGATGCTCACCTCTTCCTCTGGACAGTGGGCCACTTTGAACATCGAGCCTTCTAAAATGGGGACATTTCGCGATTTTGCAAAATATTCGACGTAACGAGGAAAGTTTGTCAAAATTAAATTTGACTGAAATTCCCCTGACGCACATCCCGAATATCTCTCGAGTGTCTGGCGGGCTATTTCAGCTTCATGTGGGTTCGTTTCCATATTGCTTTCGTATTTTAGTCATTTGCATTTAAAAATGCCACTGCTATAATCGCCCCTTTGAAATCAAGCGGTTAGGAAACTATGGCAAATGTAAGTACGAATGAAATCCGAATTGGAATGAAAGTTGAGGTTGATAAAGAACCTTATTTAATCATTGGTAATGAATTTGTTAAGCCGGGAAAAGGACAAGCTTTTAACCGCATTAAACTAAAAAACATGAAAACTGCCCGCGTTGTAGAAAAAACCTACAAGTCTGGGGAAAAAATTGACTTGGCAGACGTGGAAGAGGCCGAAATGCGCTTCATCTATAAAGAATCCGATGGCGTAGTTTTCATGAATGACAAAACTTTTGATCAAATTACAATTAGCAACGAACTCGTGGGAAGCAACGACCAATGGCTTATGGAAGAGACCCTCTTTCATGTCGTTTTCTACAAGGGAGAACCGATCGAGATTGTCCCCCCTACTTTCATGGAGATGGTCATTACAGAAACATCGCCTGGAATTCGTGGAGACACCGCATCGGGACGAGTTTTAAAGCCGGCGACAACAGAAACGGGCGCAAAAATTCAAGTACCGATCTTTGTTGAAGAGGGTGAAAAGGTCAAAGTCGACACACGTACTTGTGAATATGTCTCACGCGTCGGCAATTAAACACAGAAGTGAAATGCTCCGCCTAGCGCGGGATTTTTTCACAAAACGGGGGCTCATTGAAACGGATGTCGGAGCCCTCGTTAAATGCCCCCCAAACGACTCTAACATCGATTGCATCGCAACCGATCAAGATCAAAACTATCTTCATACATCACCTGAATATGCGATGAAACGACTCCTTTCAATTGGTGTCGGCGATTGCTATTTTCTCGGACACGTCTATCGCAAAAATGAACAGGGCCATCTTCATAGCCCAGAATTTACCATGGCAGAGTGGTACCGAGTTGGGTTTAGTTTCGAAAAAATGATCGAAGAAACTTGCGACTTTATCTCCCTTTTTCTAGGGGATCTCCCCGTTGAAGTGATCAGCTACAGAAAGGCCTTTAGTGACTTTGCTGGCATCAATTACTCGACCACTTCCCTACACGAGCTTCAAAAAATGACCCAAAGCACGTGGGATCGTCAAACGTGTCTTACCTATCTTCTCTCCCACGTCATAGAACCAAAGCTTGGGAAATCTCGACTCACCGTTCTTACAGATTACCCCCCCGATGAAGCGGCGCTTGCTTGCACAAAACAAAAAGATGGAGAACTGGTTGCTGAGCGCTTTGAAATCTATCATGAGGGAGTAGAGCTTTGTAACGGCTATCACGAACTGAACGACGCAATCGAGCTACGCAGGCGCTTTGAGAAAAAAAACGAAGAAAGACAAAAAGAAAATAAAGAGCCCTACCCAATTGATGAGCCCTTTCTCGCATCTTTAAAGACCTTGCCCGACTGCTGCGGAGTTGCTCTTGGATTTGATCGAGTTTTAATGCTCAAACAAAAATCTAAATCCATTCAAGATGTGCTCCCACTTGCGTAAGATGCATTTCACGAGAAAAAGCCTGAGCTCAGCGCCATTTTTGAACAATCGGAGAAATTCTTCCCCGGTTGAATGCTTTTTGAGTGACTCGTATGCTGATCGGTGCTTGACGTCTTTTATATTCAGCGCTATGTATTTTACGGATAATTTCACGAACAAACTTCACCGACTGCCCCTGTTTTTTAGCAATTTTTTCTACAGACAGACCCTCTTCAATATAGTCTTCTAGAATTGGATCTAAAATCTCATATGGAGGAAGTAAGTCCAAATCGGTCTGATTTTCTTTGAGCTCTGCGCTTGGCGTCTTTTGAATAATCTCCTCGGGCAAGCCAATCCACTTTGCAAGTTGATAAACATGGAGTTTTGTCACATCGTGCAAAACACCAAGACCTCCCGCCATGTCTCCATATAGAGTGCAATAACCAACAGCCATTTCACTCTTGTTGCCCGTGTTGAGCAAAAGGGCATCTGTTTTATTCGAAAAGGCCATTAAAATCATGCCACGAATCCGCGTTTGCAAATTCTCTTCCGTTGCATCTAACGCTTTGCCGCCAAATTCTGGTTCGAGCAAAGACAAGTACTCTTTAAAAATCGGTTCGATGGAAATGTTTTTTATCTCAATTCCCAGTCCCTTAGCAAAACTTAGAGAATCATCAACACTTCCCTTCGAGGAAAAACGCGATGGCATCGTGATAGCTAATACATTTTCAGCACCCAGCGCATCTTTAGCAATATAGGTAACTAAAGCCGAATCGATCCCGCCAGACAATCCGACAACAGCCCGCTTAAAGCCTTGCTTTTGGAAATAGTCGCGCACACCGAGCACAAGAGCTGAATATAAATCAGTAAGATCTCCTTGGGGCGCATCACACACTTTTTTAGGCTCGCTCAAATCGATCACGAGATCTTCTTCAACAAATCCTTTAGCAATCTCAATTAAATCCCCTTTCCCATCAATGCAAAGGCTGTGGCCGTCAAAAACAAGCTGATCATTAGCCCCAACTTGATTGCAAAGAATGACTGGGCATTTAAGCGTTTTAGCAACCGCTTGAAATGTGGATAAACGCACATCGGTCCGCTTGTAATAATAGGGCGAAGCCGAAAGGTTTAAAACGAGATCGGGTTTTTTATTCACCAAATCCATCACAGGATCTACGCGATAATGGGTATAGCCCACACTTTTGGAGTGCTGCCACACATCTTCACAAATCGTAACGGCAATACGCTTGCCCTGATATTCCCAGACAAGTTGTTCGGCACCCGGCTCAAAGTACCTTCTTTCATCAAATACATCATACGTTGGCAGAAGCGTTTTGTCTTTAAAACCCGACAGCTTTCCATCGATAAAAATGGCCGCACTATTGAAAAGGGGCTTTTCCATCCCTGTCTGATTTTTACGGGGCAGACCTACACAGACAAACATCCCCTTAGTTTCAGGCTCAATAACATCTAATTGCTTTTCAATTTGGTTAATAAATGAAGGATCTAAGAGCAAATCGTCGGGAAAATAGCCACAGATTGTCATCTCGGGAAACAAAACAACATCGATCTTTTGGCGCCGTGCCCTGTGCAAGGCATCGATGATTTTGCGTGTATTTCCGGAAAGATCACCTATCGTTGGATTTACTTGGGCGGCTAATATCCTCATAAATCTCTATTTAAATTGAAAAAAGTTAACCGTCTAGATGTTTTCAACCCCTTGACATAAAGAGTCCTTTTTCCTTTAATGGTTCCCGCTATGAGACAAAATAACCTATCTATTCATTCAGAAAATATTTTACCGATCATCAAAAAATGGCTTTACTCCGATAAAGACATCTTTTTGAGAGAACTTGTATCTAACGCGTGCGATGCACTGAATAAAGTAAGAATCATCCAAGGCGATGTCGGCGATTTCAAAATATCCATTGCAGTCGACAAGGAAAATAAAACAATCACGATTGCAGATACTGGGATCGGGATGACCGAAGATGAGGTTGAAAAATACATTGCTCAAATCGCTTTTTCAGGCGCAGAAGAATTTGTAGAAAAATATAAGTCTCAAACAGATAAAGACCCCATTATCGGCCACTTTGGCTTAGGGTTTTACTCTGCTTATATGGTCGCATCCAAAGTTGAAATCGACACCCTCTCTTATAAGGAAGGCTCAAGTCCAGTTTTCTGGAGCTGCGACGGAAGCTCTTCATACACAATCGATACGGGAACTCGCAAAGAGCGCGGAACAACCATCACGCTTCACGTAAATGACCCCGAATATCTCGAAGAGACCAAGCTGCGACAACTCTTGGATCGGCACTGCAATTTCATGCCGTTTCCAATTGATCTCAACAGCAAGCCGATTGGCAACCAAGAGCCCCTTTGGTTAAAAGCTCCTTCAGAATGTACAGAAAAAGAGTACCTCGCATTCTATCGACAGCTATTCCCACTCGATCCAGAACCGATTTTTTGGATCCATCTAAATGTCGATTATCCATTCCATCTGCAAGGGATCCTCTTTTTCCCAAAAATCCACCGCAGATTTGATGCAAATGAAAGCACCATTAAGCTTTTTTGCAGCAGAGTCTTCGTGTCAGACAACTGTAAAGACATTCTCCCCGATTATCTCATGATCTTGCGCGGAGCTATTGATAGTCCTGACATTCCACTAAATGTCTCGAGATCTTACTTGCAAGTGGATAAAAATGTGCGTCAGTTAAGCTCCCATATTTCGAAAAAAGTATCTGATAAACTCTGTCAGCTCTACAAAAATGATCGGGAAAAATTCATCGCATCTTGGCCTGATATTGAAATGATTGTCAAACTTGGAATCTTGCAAGATGAAAAGTTCTACGATCGCGTCAAAGAGATCCTCATCTGGAAAAATAGCGAAGGGAATTGGACGACCATTGGTGACAATAAAAAGGTTCTTTACTCAACAACGGAAAACTCCCCCCTTCATAAACTTTATAAAAGTGAAATCCTTTTTGCAACGACACCGATTGATACAGCCGTCATTCAACATTTAGAATCGAAGCTTGATATCAAATTCCAAAGAGTTGATGGCGCGCTTGATGAAAGTCTTCTCGATCCATCGCGAGAAAAAACGCTTCTCGACGCCGATGGAAAAACAGAAAGCGCCCACATTGCCGATTTTATTCGCTCCGCGCTTGTTGATGTTGAAGTAGAGGCAAAAAGTCTCTCATCAGATCAATTGCCAGGCCTTGTCATCCTCGATGAAAATCAACGAAGATTCCGCGATTACATATCGCTTACGCAAGGACAAAAAGGGATTGATACAAAAAAGACATTTGTTGTGAATACGAACAACAAATTGATCCAAACAATTACAAAGTTGCACAAAAAACAACCTGAAGTTGCATCAGAGATTGCAAAAAGTTTGTATGATCTATCTCTTTTATCTCAAAGGGAAATCGATCCTGCAAATCTAGAAGATGTGGTGACGAGACAAACAGAGATTTTGGAAAAAATGTCGACTCTGCTAGTTTGAGGAAATGTGGCGTTTCCTCATCCTACTTCCCTTTTTCTCTCTTCATGCTGAGATCTCTGCGCTCTATTTATCTTGGGTAGACGATCCCACAACCACAATGACCATTCAATGGCACACGCCGGAAGATCAATCCGGCGATACACTTTTCCTCCAAAAAGATGAAACAACCCTCGAGCCATTTGTTGGAGAGCATGCGCAACTAGAGCAAACGCGCATTCATAAAGTAACAATACGAAATCTCACGCCAAATACTGAATATACATTCCATATCAATGACGATCTAACTACCTATCGTTTTCGCACAGCGCCCAAAGATCTCAACGAACCGCTCCGATTTGTGATCGGATCCGATATTTATTTAAACACAAAACTTTTCCGCCGTATGAGTCAAACGGTTTTGGAAAATCGCCCGCAATTCATAGTTCTTGCCGGAGATATCACCCACTCTCAAAGCGCACACCCTTTTCGCACATCTCCTTTGAAGCGCATGCTCGCCTTTCTCAAAAGTTGGAAAACTCACATGATCACCCCCGATGGACTGATTACCCCATTTTTGATCATACCGGGAAATAAAGACATCTCTCCCGATGACTACGAGCTCTTTTTTACCCTTTTTGCCCAGCCAAAAAAACAGCTGTATCGAGCCGTAGATTTCGGCTCTTACCTCTCACTCATCCTTCTCGACACAGCCAGTTTTCAGCCCATCGAAGGGCGGCAAACGCTATGGCTTGACCAAGCTCTTCAAGCCCGGGAAAATACCCCTTACCGATTCGCAATCTACCACAAAGCCGCCTACCCATCCCATAGCAGCTACCACGACATCTATCCCAAAAAAATCAGGACTCACTGGGTCCCTCTTTTTGAAAAACACCACATCCTGGCAGCCTTTGAAAACCAAGATAGTTCCTATAAAAGAACTCATCCCATTAAAGAAAGCCATATTGATCCTTCTGGCGTCACCTATCTCGGAGACAATAGCTGGGGCGGGTCGCCACGCAAAGCAAACAATCAGTGGTACTTAGACAAAAAAGGGCGAAAAAATAGCATCTGCCTAGTAGAAATCACTCCAGAAAAAGCTCAAATCGAAGCTCTCGATCTCTTTAACACATGCCTTGACACCCTCACCCTCATCCCATAAATCAACATATTTATAGTTCCGTTTTATTAAAAATTAGTATATAATAATTACAATTAATTAAATATTAATGGAATTATGACAAACTCAATTGGTCCATCTTATATACAAATCGGTGCAAGTATTAATCTGAATCCTCAGGAAAGGAAAGAGCAGGTTGATACCGTCTGCAATAACTTGCTCAAGTATCCCCCTTTTAGGAATCTGATTCAAAATCCTGACCAGGTTATTGGGATAAGAGCAGATGTGAATTCGCAAGGGATGCTGTTTCTTTTTGCCGAGTATGAAGGAGGAGCTAGTGAAGTAGTTCAACTTCAAGATAATAGTGACCGAAACATCATCCAAGCTGCTCTTTTTTTAATTGAAGAAGAACAAAATCCACCTTTATTCGATAAAAACACTAACACTTTGCAACAAGGCCCAGCCCCATTTTCAAAATACACCAAAGTGGAGCCAGCCCCCATTCCTCACTCAGTACCTGACGCACCCCCGCAAGACCCAGAACCCTATGATGCCGAGCCTCTCGATCTCCCCCTGCCAGCGCCTAAAGCTTCATTACCTTCTGCACCAAGCGCTTCATTACCTTCGGCGCCTAACCAAAGCAATCAACTTTTAGACATCCTCATTCGCTTTCAAGATCAGCAAAGACAACTATTTGAAACGACGTTAAATGTAGTTCGAGAAGATAACAGAGCAAACAATGAGAGATTTGAGCGGCTTTTCAATCAAAGCCAGCAGAACTTAGTCGCAGCCCTTGACCGTTCAGAGCAAAGTCTTGCTCAGCTTACACAGAACGTTCAAAATGAAAATCTAAATACACTTAGAGCATTAGACAATCGCTACCAGGAGCTTTTCAATCAAAGCCAAACTCAATTTACCAACCTTTTAAATCAGAGGGATGAGCAATCCATTCGAACCGAACAAAACCTAGTAAACCTGCACCATGAAGCACAAAGACAAGCTGAACGAACTCAGCAAAACTTGATGCACCTAGTCGGCCAAACGCAATATCTAGCGGCCCACAATCAGACAAGTATGTTAAATTTCGCTGACCAAATACAAAGACAAGCTGAACGAACCCAGCAAAACTTGATGCACCTTGCCGGCCAAACGCAACATCTAGCGGCCCACAATCTGACAAATATGTTAAATTTCGCTGACCAAATACAAAGACAAGCTGAACAAACTCAGCAAAACTTAATGCACCTCGTCGGCCAATCTCAAAGAACTGAAGATCGTTTATTGGATCTACTTGAACAAGGACATTTCCGTCCAAGAAGAACTAGACAAGCAGAACCTGCGCAAACTCATGCTAACTTATTTACACCTCCAAGTACACTTCCAGGGCATGTGTATTGGTCATTTAATCAATTTCGACCACAAGATGATTCCCGCATCATTATTAAAAAGGTTAAAACCAAAAAAAAAGAAAGCACACCTCAAAGTGCTAGCGAGGAAGTAAGTCCGACAGCATCAGCTACACCAATGCCTATACCTATCCCGTTCCCAAATCCAACAACAGCTGGCCGCAAAAGAGTGAAAAAAACACACCCAACTCAATCAATGGTTCCGCCAAACGGGCAACTCTTTGGTGAAGTTGCAACAAACCAACTCTACGATGGAATCGGCGCAAGACTCCCTACCCGCTTAATAACTGATCTAATAAAAGGCGTTGTTAGGGAAGTACTCAAAAAGCTTATGAAAAAATAGGAGCCCGAGTGAGGAGACTATCCCACTAATATTTTTCGTCGAGTTTTTGAATTAGGCTTTTTCTTGAGATCCCGATTCAACACTTGTAATTGCGCCTTTCAACATCTCAATTTTCGCACCTTCAATCATCTTTAATATAATTGTGTGCTCTTTAATCTTATCTACGCTTCCCAAAATACCCATTGCAGTTACCTGATCGCCCACCTTGAGTGCATTGCGCATTTCATCTGCCGCTTTACGACGCTTTTGTTCAGGACGCCACAAAATGAAATAGAAGAACACAAGAGCAATCCCGATCATAAGCAGAGTCTGGCTAATGCCCCCGGCGGGAGTTTGTGCATCTTGAGCAAAAATTGTTGCCACTGGCAAGAGGAACAAAAATGATTTCTTAAGCATAACGATCATCCTATATAAAGTTTTATCCTATCCAATTTGCCTGAAACATCTTTAACGTTCAAGCGAGGATCTGGTTATGAGATTTTTTCTAAAAGCGCGATGTTTTCTATATGATATGTGTGAGGAAATTGATCCACTGGCTGTAGTCTGACAAGTTTATATCCTGCGCTGAGCAGCTCTTTCACATTTTCTGCCTGCGTGAGTGGATTGCAAGAAATATAGATAATTGTTTGGGGCGCTAGTGTTTTTAGGTGGTGTATAGCCAAGGGATCGAGACCTGCCCTTGGAGGATCAACAATCACAGCATCGGGACGTTTGAAGTTGGGCTCGCTCATGAGACGTGTAATGACTTTGCCCACATCTCCTTGATGTAAACTCATATTGAAAATCTCATTGCGCTTAAGATTTTCTTCAGCATCGATCACAGCCTCTGGGCTCAGTTCAATCCCGATGACTTGATCTGCATGGCGAGCAGCTGCCATCCCTAATGTCCCCGTTCCACAATATAGATCGTAGACCAAAGAAGATTTTGGAAGTAAAGAGAGGGCCAAATCATACAATTTTTCCGCAGAGAGCGTATTCGGTTGAAAAAAAGAGATCGGGCTAATTTTAAACGAGAGTTTCCCCTCATTTAAATGAAGCTCTTCCACAATGTGGTCAGGTCCCGCTAGGTGCATTTCAAAAAAGTTTGTCGGCTTGCCCTTTTTTGTTTGGTGAATGCGTAAGAAGATCGAAATATCACCTTCAACTGCAGATTGAACGGCTTTCACGAACTCATCGAGCTCTTTACGACTGAGCGCATATTCAGCATTGCCAGAAACATTTAAGATAGCCATTTTCTGATCTGTTCTTTTTGCCTCGCGAAGAGTAAGATAACGCAAGCTTCCAGTATCGGATGGTGGATTAAACGCTTTAACTGTAGAAGATTCCCACCAAGAGCGAACCTTACAGACAACTTCTGAAAACCAGGAGCTAGTTAAGTGACACTCCGTGAGATTAAATACGTAAGGCTCTGCTTGTGCGATCATCAGCCCTAAGTATTTTTGCCCACCGCGATTTTCAGAAAAAGTGAACTCCATTTTATTTCGGTAACCAAACGGAGTCTCGCAAGGGATAATTGGATCAGGTTCTAGGCCAAAAGCTTTGTGTACGCGCTCTTGTTTTTGTTTGAGCTGCGCCGAATAGGCCATCTGCTGCCAGCAGCAGCCCCCGCAAGTGCGGGCATGAGCGCAGCGAGGCTCAACACGATCGGGAGATGGAACAAGAATTTCTAGGAGACGCCCCTTTTTCGGAAGGCGTCTTTTACGAGTCAGTTCAAAGAGGATCTCATCACCCGGTATAACGTGGGCAATCTCAGTGTTGTCTGCAACACCGTAACCTTTTAAAGAAAAACTTTGAACTTTGCTCTCCATGGGGAGAAGTATAACGGACTAGCGCTTTCTTTTCTTCGCTTTTTTCTTCGGCTTTCGAGCAACGGCGACAGATTCTTTTCGAAATTGCTTTCCCACCTTTTCTAAGCGAAGAGTGCCTACACGAACTCTTTGGGCAGCTGCTTTATTGCCGCGCGAAACTTTGCTTAAATCTTTTGCTAAACCAGTAAGAATATTTTCAAGCTTTCCCATTGTGTCAGATAGCGACATGTATAATTACTCCTCAAAATTTCAAACACCCTTATTCGTTTCAATACCCAAGTCGAGAATTTATTGCGCAACAAATTTTCACAGTGTATAAAATCACCTATGATACGCACACTCCTATCGATTTTCTTTTTCCTTTCAGTCTCATCACTTTCCGCTACATTTATTGGCAATCCAGCACAGCCCGGACTGCTTGAAAAAAGTATCATTCGCAAAAAACCTTCGTGGTGGTCATTTCGCGCGGGATACTTAGATGACTGGATTTATAAACAGCGCTTTCAAGATGAATTTAAACTCCAAGGTGTAACGCACACGCGTACATTTATGAAGCTCTCCACTTACGCTGCGCTACTCACGCTAAACTTGAAGGATCGGATCGATTTTTACGGAATTGTTGGAAGCTCACGGATGCAAATCGATCAAGAAATTTTCACAAAACGTGCACTTAGCTGGGGCGTTGGCGGAAAATTAATTCTGTTTAAACATGGCAACTTTTTTCTTGGCGCAGACGCTAAGTATTTTGAGACCAACCAAAAACCTAGATACTTCGTTGTAGATGGCCTCGCCTACAATATTGAAAGTAACTACCGGCTCAAATACCACGCAATGCAAGGGGCGTTAGGAATATCTTACCGTGCATGGATCTTTGCCCCTTACATTAACTGCACATACATTTTAACCCATATTGAACCAGAACCTGCCGTACTCTACGTCCGGCTACCGGATGTATACGATCTGGTCGACGTAGAATCCAAATCGGTTGTAGGCCAAAAGAAATGGGGCCTTGCCCTAGGACTCACCCTGGTCGATGCCCTTAAGGCATCCCTTTCTGTCGAATGGCGGGCAATCAACCAAAATGCAGTCGACGTCAACTTCTCTATCCGATTCTAACTCCCCATAATAATACTTATTTGATATTGTTTTGTACAACAAACCACGCTATAATTTACCCAAATTATAAAGGAAAATTATGGCAGCCATTAATTCAACTACTATCAACATTCAATTTAATTTCTATTTTGAGGAAAAAAAAGAGTTACCTAGTCTTAGAAGTTGTAAGAATATCTGGAATCAAAAAATGGATGTTCTAAAAAATCCTGAACACTTTAAAGCTAAATTAGCCAAAGAGATCGAAAAAATCTCAACTATGATTAGAAGAGATGACCGTATTGGGACTAGCCTATGCACCACAATTAGCGAAGGCAAGAAATGTAAATATAGAATGAACTGCCGCTTTGCCCATAGTTTAGTCAGACAAGTCGCAGCAAACCTTTTTAAAAACAAATATTATAAATCCAAAATATGTGACAGAAGCCCATGCACATTTCATCCTAAGGACAAATGCAACATGGTGCATCCTGGAGATGTTATACATAACCTGCAAGATGACAGCTGGACAATTTATATTTCCTCGCAAAATAAGCAGACAGTTGACCGAGAATCATCGCCGATAAACATACCGACACAGGAAGAAGAAAAACAGCTTGAAGAGTGCGTAAACGCACAACTAGTAATGCAGCAACATAACGAAGAGCAAGAATTGATCGATGAGTGTACAAATGCTTATCACGGGGCTAACCCAACAAACATCACCCCCGAACCTGTTAGATTTACCCGCGAGGCTCAAAATTATATTTACGCAAGCTACGAGTTACCCGCAGCGACTCAACACACCTACCAAAGGGCACAAGAAGAACAAAAAAATCTTGAAATAAACCTTATGCTTAAAGAAGCCGTAGAATATCGCTTGCCAATTTCAAAGATATAGAGTCTAACTAAAATCGCCCCATGAAACTTCCAATGGGGCTTTTTCTTATCAAATGCTCCCTCCATTCAACGCTAGAGAAGCAAAATTAAACCACAGAGCTGAACCTATCCTAATAAAAAGTTTCGGTCGATTTTAAGGTTCTTTTGAACAGACTTTTCGATTCAAATGGCGGGGGTAATATACTTTGCGATATTATCTCCGCTATTTGAATCGAAAATCGGCCAAAATAATCCTAAAAATCGAAGAAAAATTTTATTAGGATAGGTTCAAAGAAACCACAGAGGCGGGGGAAACCCCCGCACCCCCAAAAACAAACGCAAAGATAAAAGGAAAAGTAATGCCCACACAATGCTGGGGGCGGAGGCCTTTCTTATCTTAATCAGTTATGGCATAAATTTGGGATGGGACCGAGTATCTCTTTTTCTCGGTGTTCTCGGTGTCCTCGGTGGTTTATTTCTTTCTTTTTCAGATTCAGATAAGTTTGGGATGGGACCGGGTATTTCTTTTTCTCGGTGTTCTCGGTGTCCTCGGTGGTTCATTTCTTTCTTTTTGTGGAA